>Ga0209483_1000020_pt1 | contig 189722 bp, 174 predicted proteins | sample NGEPerA_FD_184508 | JGI IMG/M metagenome (GOLD analysis project Ga0209483, IMG submission 184508) | Arctic peat soil microbial communities from the Barrow Environmental Observatory site, Barrow, Alaska, USA - NGEE PermafrostL2-A... | ecosystem: Environmental > Terrestrial > Soil > Wetlands >... | reverse complement strand
AGGTTGCGCGCCAACTTCCCCCAGAAGAGTTGGCTCGACTAGTAGAAGGACGTGCCCAGATGCCAGCGTGGCTTGATTGTTTATTACGTCCGCTCGCAAGGGCCCAGGCATCTGCCATTGCCTGAAGCTTTCCTCACCTTGGCGAAGGAGGATCGCAAGGAGATCTTGACCGCAATCGCTGCGCGGCTAGGCAAGAACGCGCGGGTGCTCGAGAAGGACGTCTGGGTTTGTTGGGCATTGGATGCACTCTTCACAATGCCGGACTGCTACCCAATGGCCTTCAAGGGCGGAACTTCGCTTTCCAAGGTTTTCGACGCCATCAATCGATTTTCAGAAGATGTTGATGTCACTATCAACTACGCAAGTCTTGACCCGTCGATTGATCCAATCAGTGCCACAACCAATAGTCAACGCGATCGCATGACCGATCGTCTTCGTGGCCTCGTGAAAGACCACGTCGAGACCACGGTTGTAGAACGTTTGCGAAGTCGATTAGCAAGTGAGTTCGGGATCGACGACGACGCTGTGTTTCTTGATTCGGATGACCCGGAGTCCGTTTGGGTTCGGTACCCTTCTGCCTTGGAAGATTCTGATGACTACTTGCTAGACGCCGTGAAACTCGAGTTTGGTGGCCGAAATGTCATCACTCCGAGTCATCCGCACACCATCACGCCGTACCTTGCTCAAGCCACAACTGATCTCACTTTCCCGAGCGCTACCATCACGGTGCTGGCTGCCGAGAGAACCTTTTGGGAAAAGGCCACTCTCATTCACGCGGAGCTCGGTCGTGCCGAGTTTCGCACAAGCGCCACTCGGCTCTCACGACACTGGTATGACCTCGATCAACTTGCATTGGGCCCAATCGGCACCACCGCACTCGCGAGCTGCAACCTCTTAGATGATGTCGTCCAAATCAAGATGGCCTTCTATCGCTCCGGCCGTGCCGCTTATGACTTGTGTGCGACTGGCGGATTACGCCTCGTTCCGGTAGACGATATTGTCGCTGATCACTTGAGGGTTGATTACGAAGAAATGATTCGAGCAGGGTACTTCGATGGCTCGCAACCTGAATTCGACGACATCCTGACGCGACTCTCGGAACTTCAGTCGCAGATCAACGTGCCGTTCTCCTTGTAAAGCCAGGACGTCCTTTGAGAAGTTTGACAGGGCGTGCCTCATCATTCACGTCCCGGCGATGATTCCTTTTACTTCGAAGCTCGCTCTCATCAACTCGCTCACTGCAGCCTCCAAGTCGCTCGCAAGCTTCTCGATGTCCTCGAGCTTGACCTCTTCTGCGAGAGGCAATGGCTGGCGCCACTTGCTGCGTAGTTGAGACAGACCAGGGCGACCATCGGGGAGTCCCTCAATCCATACCCCATGAATCAGGCGATTCCTCCGGGCGTAGAGATCTCTGCACACCGCGATCGCTGCTCGGAACCGTGCGACGTTTTCGGGTTCACCGAGCGAAGGGGCCCGAACTGAGTCGTTGGCGTCGACGACCGCGAGTGCGTTATCTGCCAACCATGTCACACTTTGACCCGCGGCGACGACGGTGGCGCGGGGGGAGCCGAGGAGTGAACTGAAGATGCCGCACAGCACCGACTCCATGGTGGCGGACGCCTCAGCAACCGCACCGAGGTGGTAGCGGCGCATGAGGTGGGACTCCTCCTCAGGATCTATTTCGTTGTCATCGTCCTCAGCGGGTGGTGGCGCGTTATTCATCCTTCTGAGCCTCTCATCATCACGGTGTGATCCTTCGGCATTCTTCCGAAGTTAGGGCGAGGCGTGCTAACCGTCAAGCGAATTCGCGAGGTACGACATGAGGGTGATTGAGATTGGCTTGGGCATGGGAAGGTGTATGGCGCCGCTCGGCAAAACCAGCTGCGTGTGATATGACCCAGCCGGCAGCGCTGGAATCTTGGGCGGGTTGCCACACTTCGGTCCGGCCGCACTGCCGCACATCTGGTACTTGGTCTGGACCATCGTGTGGAAGACGTGTACCCCAGGGGTCATCCATGACACGCACAGTACGAGCGAAGAGTTCGGCGTGTTTGGTACCTTCGCATTGCCCAGCAAAATCGCGTACGTCGTTCCCGGACACCCGGAGATCCGGACTCGATGGTCCGTACGGTTGTCGACGGTGACCAGTGCCGGGATGGTGGTTCCCACCTTCGTAGAAGTCCGAGCCACCGACAGGGTGACCTTCCAGTCCCGGGAAGAGGCCGTAGATAAATGGGCGCTCGAAGCGGCAGTCACAGTGACAATCCCCGACCATGAGGGCATGAAGGCGTTGCCGGCCGACGTCACGGTCGCCCAAAGCAGGCTCCTGCCAATGCGCTGAGCAACGTAGACCGCCTCTCTACCGCCGCCACTAGTCAAGGTCGAGCAAATCAGGTGCAGGACCGTCCGGTTCGAGTTCGTGATCTCGGTAGCGCGCTTGCCGGGCCACTTGGGCGTTCGAACGATGACCTCGGATCCGAGAGTCAAGTTCAACCTGACGCCTGGAGCGACATCAGTGAGCGTGAAAACATTCGTGCCAGTCGGTGCGCTGCAGTTAGCGATGGCTGCGCCAGCACTGACATCTCCCGCGATTCCCACTAGATCGAGAGCAGCGCTCGTCAGAAGTCCAGTGGCGATCGCCAGTCCCAGAAGCACTCTCCGCGTCATCGCACCAACCCTCATAACTCCGACTGTAACGACGACTTCGGAATTTTCACAGTCGCACTGAGAAGCCACTTTCAGCGATAAATGCAATCGATAATCTGACGTCTATGAGAAGTGTCCGAAATGGCACCGTCTACCTAGCCCTTGATGACGACTTTCTTGACGAACGGGAAGGCGAGGGCTTGTGGTACGGAACCTGCCAGTTTTCCGACGGCGCAGTCGAGGAAGGTCCATCTTTCACTGACGCCGAAGACGCCGTGTCGTGGTGGAAGAAGCGCGGAGCTACGACGATCCTCATTCGCCTTGACTTTCATGAATACCTTTGGGCGGGGGACGGGCATCCCCCCAAAGGTTCAGAGGCCATGCGGATCTTCGATCGTGAAGATTCGCGCGGTCGACCCGAAGGCGCCAGGAAAACAATCGAGACTCTGCGGCGGGCCGAGGCAGAACGCGACAGGGCGGAGCAAGATGCAAACGCCATCGCGGAAGGGGAACGTTTGTCGCGGCGACGCGAGACCGTCGGATTAACTGTTGAAGAACTGGCGGAGCGCGTGGGAGAACCCCCGAAGTGGCTTCTCGATGTCGAATCTGGTCTGTCGACTCAGAGTGTGACTCTCTCACAGTGGATCATGCTCGTGTGGGCAACTCGCCCAGGGTGGCCCGAAGAGATGAAGAAAGTTGAGCCCCGTCGAATTGGTTGGGTGGCCAGGAAGGGTCAATTTCTCAACGAGGCTGAGGCGATGGTTAACAGAATGCTTGGCTTCGACGTTTGAATGCTTGAATTAGTTTCAGTCGCCCGCTTTAACCTCTCCATGCGCGAATCCTCCACTTAGATTGTTGACGTCGGCCCCCTAATCCGAATCCCCACCTAATTACCACGCCACATCAGGTCCCGAGATTGCCGATGGGGCGAATTAATGATGAAGTACCCAGCAAAATGTCATCTTCGTGACTTGTAGTACTGATGGACATCGTCAGTGGACAAAGCATTGCGTTTATTCAACGGGGAGAAATGGTTTTCGTGGAGACCTTTGACGCTTGGTACAGCCGCGAACACGACCGAATGATTGCCACTCTGGCGTTGTCGACCGGCGACATCGAACTCGCGGTCGAAGGCGTCGATGAAGCATGTTCGCGCGCACTGGAGCGATGGAAGCGAATCAGCGTAATGGAGTCGCCGACGGGTTGGGTCTATCGCGTGGCCATCAATCATGCACGGCGTGTAGCGCGCCGCAGGAGTATGGAACAGCGGGTTTTTCGAAAGCAAGTGCCAATACCCGACCTCCCCGCTCCCGCTGGCGAGATTTGGAAATTAGTCGCGTCATTGTCGGAACGTCAACGACAAGTTGTCATGTTGCGTCACGTCGCCGACATGAACGAGAACGAGATCGGCACGGTGTTGGGTATCAGTCGAGGGACGGTTTCAAGCACTTTGCACGACGCCCATGAGCGATTGGGTCGCCTGCTTGGCGACGAAAACGAACTTTAGGAGATAACACATGTCACAACTAACACGTCTTTCGCAGACTCTCATCGACGAACCTCTCGCGCCACGCCCGAGCTTGGAGAATCTGTGGACACGTAGTCGCCGACGCCACCAACGCAGGCGCTCCGTCATGGCCGGGCTACTCGTACTCATAGTCGTTGGAGCTTTCAGTATCACGAAGATTGAAAGTACTTCTCCCTCGTCCCAAACGTTGCCGAATACCACTACACCGAATGCACAACTTGCGTCTTACTTCCGGGCCGCTGGGGCAGTTCCTGACGCCACGCTCCAGGCCGTTGGGCTTCCATCGAACGTTGCGGTTCCAACCAAGATCACGCCATCCGTTTCCACCGTTGCCACCAACGGGGTCGTCTCATACGTTGGCGGCGAATACTGCCCCTATTGCGCGATTCAGCGATGGGCGCTGCTGGTGGCGCTGTCCAAGTTTGGATCGTTCACCAACCTAGACAGTCAAATCCTCTCTTCGTCGACCGACGTCTACCCGGGTCTAGCGAGCTGGAGCTTCGTCGGGGCGAAGTATTCCAGCACGTATTTCACGTTTGATCCCACCGAGCTGACCTCGTCCACTCCCAGTGGGAGCGGCGGGTATCAGTCCCTACAAAAGATGTCTGCAGTTCAGCAACGCGCTTTCAATAAGTACAACCCACAAAGTGAACTTCCCTTTGTGGATATTGGCAACCACTACGTCACACTTGGCGCGAGTGCGTCGCCGTCGGTACTTGAGGGACTGACTTTGGGTGAGATTGGAAGCGACCTGAGCAACGCTTCAAGTCCGGTCGCCCAGGCTATTGACGGTACGGCGAACTATCTGATCGCGGCCCTGTGCACAATGGTGCAAGGGACGACGCCCTCCCTATGTTCGACGCCCGTTATTCGCCTGGCGTCCAAAGCTCTCGACACCGACGCCACATCGTCTTCCGAGAGTCCAGTTGTTACTACGTCTCCCACGCAGCCGCCGACGAACGCCCCACTATCGGTGTGGCGAGCGTGGAGCGTGAAGGAGCGCGCATTCTTGCTTCACACCGCCGCGAGTTTTCGGTCACTGAATCGCGCGTGTACCGTGCTCCAGATTTCCGTAACTCCGAATCGATATAAGAAAACGACTCTCGGCATTCCGCCGGGGGTGACTGCGTGGGCGATAAGTCTCGAAGGCAAGTGTCCACCGCGTCACAACGGTAAGGGACTGTCCAAGTCACCATGACCTGATTGTTCGAATCTACAGAGCACACCGACAAAGTTCAAAAGTTGGGCAACTCTCGCTTTGGGTTCCCCTGGAAGCCATAGAAGCCCGTGAGCGTCGACGCTCGCGTCACGAATCATTCGAAATCAATTCATAACGTCAGAAGCTGCGACCTGCGAACTCAACTTTCAACAAGTATCCGAACAAGTCGTCAATGTGGATTGGCAGAGTCACGTCGAGCCCCCCACACCGAGAGGATGTGACGATCAAAAGAGTCGGAAACCCCGTCGCGTCGGGCCTCCGATGCGAACGAAGTCCTCCCGCTAGGCAGTGCACCCCGCAGGCGATATGTCGACTCATTCGCTTTGAAATCATTGTCGGAGAGTCGAAAGACGATGCTGACATATTCTGAGGAAATCGTGAGGCGCATAATGTCATCAGGTGCACCTCAATGACGACGACTACGTCCGTAATCAATATCGCACCACCGAGAATTTGGATACGCGAGCTTCGGTCTGGTACGCGGATGACCCAGAGCGGTCACCGCAAGACGTTGCAATCCTTGCCCTGAGCGAAGTTCATCCACAACGCATTCTCGAGGTCGGTTCTGGTAAAGGAAGTCTCGCCGTTCGGCTCGCTCAAGAATTTCATTGCGAACTCGTCGCTCTCGACTCCTCAGCCGCGATGGTCGAGGCGAGTCGCTCTATCGGAATCAAAACGATTCTGGCGGACGTTCGCGACCTCCCATTCAAGGACGATTCATTCGATGCCGTCGTTGCCGCCTGGATGCTGTATCACGTTTCTCCTCTGGACCAGGGACTGGCAGAAATGGCGCGAGTTCTTCGTCCGGGCGGGAGATTGGTTGCCATTACAAATGGGAAAGCTCATCTCGAGGAACTCTGGATGGCAGCGGGAGCGGAACATGACGAACCCGGATTCAGTATCGAAAACGGCGCGGACTTCCTCAGTCTGTATTTCTCAACGGTAGAACGAATTGACATTGCCACGCATGCGGTATTCCCGGACCGGAACACAGCTTCGGCGTATCTCCGAAGCATCGACAGGAGCGATCTGGTGGACCGGCTACCACTCTCCGATTGGCCGCTTCGAGCACGTGGTTCGACCGCAGTCTTCATTGCAGATCAGCCACTTTGACGCGGGCCAATGAGGCGACTCGGAACTTAGCCCGGAGAGTGGGCTAGGACCGTGAACGAAAGTGGAATTCGAGGACGGCCTTCGGGTACGACCAGCAACCCCGTCGCCGTCTCCTCGAGCCATGGGAATCGCTGAAAGAGAGTCCAGTCGTGTTCGGTCAGTGAATCAAGAACAAGACCGCGCCCGATTAACGCCGCGACGATCTCGCCAATGGAGTGGTTCCATTCATATGTTCTGGTGGCGCTGAGTTCTTCACCGTCGGTGTACGTAGAGGAACTATCAGAGACAAAAGGATCATCAGGTTCTTCGAAGTAGCTGTAGACGATTCGCGTCCCGTCGTCGTCGAAGCACGAAGTAAATGGGTGACCGTCGTGAAGATACAGTCTTTCCCCTGGAGCGAGAAGGTCCGCCACGACCGCACCCCATTTAGACACGTCCGGCAGCCAGCACAGCGCACCAAGGCTTAGGTACACAACGTCGAATCGCCTTCCCGCGAGCGCTTGAGGTGCGTCATAGACATTGGCGCATACGAAGGATGCACGCTCAGATAGCCCGGCGCGTTCCGCGAGTGAATTGGCTGCGTCAATGGCTTCGGGCGAGAAGTCGACTCCGGTGACGGTGGCCCCGGCTCTGGCCCATTGCAGCGTATCCATTCCGAAATGGCACTGCAGGTGTACGAGGGTCTTGCCATCCAAGTCCCCTAGGGCCTCGATCTCCCTGGCCGGCGGTCCCGATTCGCGAAGAAGCCAACCTTCAACGTCGTAGAACCGAGACGCGGTGTGAACCCTGACTCGACTATTCCAATTTGTGAGGTTGGCTTCGAGTCGCGGGTCCATTCGCTCAGAGTACTTTCAGCGGTTAGGACCCTGAGAAACCTCTGACAGAAACGCCTTCACGACCTGAAAACGACCCTCGCACATCGATTGAGTTGTCGTTCGCTTAGATTTGCGCTGTGCGATTAAGTACCGTCATTCTTCCCCTGGAGCGGTGGCCAACGTCGAGTGAAAAGTGGCGCAGGGCTGAAGAACTTGGTTTTCACGCCGCATATACCTACGATCATCTTTCGTGGCTTCGACTCAAGGATCATCCTTGGTTTGGTGCAATCCCAACGCTCACCGCGGCGGCAATGGTGACGTCTCGGATTCGTCTCGGCACAATGGTGACATCGCCGAACTTCCGTCATCCCGTGCCCCTTGCAAAAGATCTACTTTCGATTGACGACATTTCGACAGGCCGACTCATCGTCGGCGTCGGTTCAGGGGGGTTGGGGGCTGACGCCACCGTTTTGGGCGAGTCCGAATGGTCACGAGGTGAGCGGACCGATCGATTCATACAGTTCGTGGGATTGCTCGACGAACTGCTCCGAAATACTGAAACCTCATCCGAAGGTTCCTTCTACAGTGCACACGAAGCACTGATGTTGCCGGGCACCGTTCAACAACCTCGACCTACAATCTTTGTTGCCGCCAATGGAGAACGCGGGATGCAACTCGCCGCCCAACATGGCGATGGGTGGATCACGCTGGGTCGTGCAGAAAATGAAAACGAGACTTGCTTCGACGTTGTTGCGAGGCAAATTGGCAGACTCGACGAAGTCCTCGCGGGAATGGGACGGAGCACTGAGCAATTCGAGAGGGTCTTGTTGAATGGTCTCTCTGACGAGCATCCGCTGGATTCCCTCAACGCATTCGTCGACTGGGCCGGACGATACCAAGAAGTTGGGATGACCGAGTTGGTAATTCACTGGCCGGAGCCCAACTCACTTTTCGCGGCTGACATGAGGGTCTTCGAGAAGGTCGCGACTGAAGGATTGATTCAACTCTAGGACAATCGATTTAGGTGAATTTGAACGACTCCAGTTATTGGAGCCACGCGATCCAGTGCAGGTTGCATTTCTGTGGCGCAGGACCTCCGATATGGTGGATCAGTTACTCATGTTGACTGTATACCGCGCTACGGAGTAGATTTCAGACATGACAGGTGAATTATCCGCTCTTGGTCGATACTCGGGTCCCGCCACCCTCGTCCTATCGAGTCTCGCTGACGGGCCTAAGCACGGCTATGCCCTGACGAAGGACATAGAGCACTTCGCTGGAATTCACCTCGCGCCGGGAACTTTGTACGCAGTTCTCGATCGACTCGTTGACCACGGTCTCATTGAAGGACTCGAGGCTGTTGGGAGGCGACGCCCATACAAGATCACTGGCGTGGGAGCGACCGCTCTCATGGCGCACCTGCAAGCACAGCGTCGCGTAACCGAAACGGGTCTGGGTCGTCTTTCGGGTGTGTGGGGGATGCCATGAAATCGGTGGAACGCCGCGCCCGCCGCCTACTCCGCTGGTATCCGCGTTCGTGGCGCGAGACCCATGAAGAGGAGTTTGTCGTACTCCTCGAAGATTCAATAAGGAATCGCCCATTCTGGCCGGGTCGATCACTCAACATCGTCATGAACGCACTGCGAGTCCGGTCCAAACAATCTCGAACTTCGCATCCGCGATTGCTCGTTTCAAGTAGTGCCCCACTCGTCGTACTCATTGTCGTGATCGGTTTCACCACGAATGGCTTCGGCCTTTTGTCCGTATCGGGTCCGACGAAGGGTGGGATGCCGTACAGCCCGGGAAAAATCGTTCCTTACAACAAGACACCTGACTACCTCTCCGTCTACATCGGGCCGAATCAAGTCGGGTACACGCCCAAGGCCTACATAACTGCGCCCGATGGCTCCGACAATGATTCTCTGCTGGGTCGCATTGCACCAATCTTCGCCAGCAACCTGACGACGCTTCTCGGTCATGAATATCCGGGAATTGGCTTCGTGCGACTTGGCTCGTCGCCTTGGGCAATCTCTTGCAAGCCCGAGAACGTGTACACCGAGACCGCGGGCGGTGGTCAAACCATTTCGACGATTCCGTGTCCTTCAACCACGCTCGTGCTCCCAAATGTTGCTGGCATGGTGACACCCACTGCGGTCGGCGAGCTCTCCGGACTCGGAGTCGGAGTAGTCATACAGAACGTCCATAGCACTTCGGTTCCGATAGGGCACATCGTTTGGACTTCGCCGCGAGGTGGCGCCGCCGTTCATGCGCGCCAGCAAGTGATTGTTGGCATCTCAGTGCCAAACTGAGTTTCTCCCATGGATGGCGGAGTTCGTTTTGCGCGTGCCTGTGACATCACGTTCTTTGGTTCTGAAATTAAACGGCCCGCGTCTTAGTGGAGCAAGTTCGTGATCAACATGTGGGCAACGCGCAGTGTTGCGGACCCTTGAAGTTCCTCGCGCGAGGGCCAAAAGAGGGGAGGTGAAGGTCGAATAAATTGGAGTGAGGTCGGCAGGATCCGCGCAAGTAGGCGAAGCTAACTTGATGCTCGGTGGCCGATGATGCGGAGGTTTCCATGACACCCTTTCAAGTTGAATTAACGAGTGCTCGCTCTTGGACGGAGGTGCAGATGGAAGCCCTGTTTGCTGAGGGTTTTCCAGAATTCATAATTGGGGACAAAGAGGTCGGCAAGTACATCGCACGCGTTCGCGAGTCGTTCCGAGAGTGTGACCTCATCCTCACGGACGACCACGACCAACTTGCTGCGACTGGCTGGGGCGTGCCCATCACGTGGTCCGGCGAAGCGTCGGAACTACCGTCGTCTTTCGCTGACGTGCTTCGTCAATCAATTGAGGTTCACCATGGATCGAGTCTGGCGAATACCTTCGTCATCTGTGGCGCGGTGGTTCATCCGTTACTCAAAGGTAGTGGCGCTGCAGCGTCATTGATCGGTGCACTGTGCGACACTGCGGCAGCGCACCATTTTGACAACGTGGTAGCGCCCGTTCGCCCAACGCTCAAGCACCTCTACCCATTATTAGATATCGACGCTTACGCGGCGTGGGTGCGCGATGACGGAATGCCCTGGGACCCCTGGTTACGCCTGCACGTCCGTATTGGTGGCAGAGTCATTAGTCTCGCGCGTGAAGCGCAGACAATGACCGATACGGTCTCGCGGTGGGAGGAGTGGACCGGTCTGGAGATTCCGGTATCAGGCGACTACATCATCCCGAAGGGTATGGCACCCCTTCGCATTGACAAGGACGCCGATCTCGGTACCTACGTCGAGCCGAACATTTGGGTGCGCCACCGCTAAGGGTTCGTCCCTACAGGTACGCCTCAACCGGTGTCCCGATTACAAGTGAATTGTTATGCGTTGCTGACGCCGTTGCTGACGGAGCAGGGTCTAGTCTCGAGGTACGGACTTCGACCAAGAAGTTGGCTCTTTTCGGTATGACTCTCCGATCGATTTCGGTGACGCCATTCGTAAAATGCAAAGGCATTCCGTCAGCAACACCGTCAGCAGCGCCAAAAAATTTGAGCACACACCGGCGAATTTCGGTGGACAAAATGTGCTACGTTTAGGCGAGATTTTGACGTCAGAAAGCACCGGTGAACAGGAAATATGGGCATGACACGCAAGGGGTCGTAGGTTCAAGTCCTGCACGGCCCACCCACTGAATTACCTGGTCAACGGGTGCTGACGACCCAAGTTGCCGCTGGAGCGATGTACGTACCATCCGGGTTGCGATAGGGCTCGACACTTTGCATGATCGCCGTACGTGTCGCTAGTCGCTCATCTTCCGGCAGGGCATTAAGGATATGAGCGAGCGGGCCCGCGATGCGGACGAGCGTGTCCCAGAAGTCGTCGAAGCCGGCGTAGCGGAATTCAAATTCGATTACCTCTAGTTCGGGCTCGGCGAAGCCGGCTTGGGTGACTAGTTCTCGGATGCGACCGGGGTCTCCCATAGCGAAGATACCGGGTGCCCCTGGTTCGGGGGGAGAAAGATGACCTCGCTGGACAAGTGTCATCGCGGGCACGCTGGCCCACGGATTGCGGTCCGGCGTGGTCCAAACGGCGAAGGCCAGTCGCCCGGCGTCCCGCAGAACCCGCCGTGTTTCCTTAAGCGCCGTTGCTGGATCGGCCATCAGCATGTAGCCCCAGCGACAGACCACGCCGTCAACACTGTTGTCGCCCAGTTCCATCTCTTCGGCATCCATGACCCGATACTCAATGTTGGTAAGGCCGCGGGCAACGCCGTTGCGGCGGGCGACGTCGATCATCTTCGGCGAAAAGTCGCTGGAGATCACGTGGCCGCCGTCGCCAACGCATTCCGCGACCGCGATGCTGAGATCACCTGTTCCCGTCGCGATGTCGAGGAAGTTCTGGCCCGGTTGCGGATCTGCCTTCTTCACCAACCAACTGTTGACCTGGCCGGTGATGTTCATCATCCAACTGCGGCGGTCTTCCCAGCCGGTCGCCATCTCGCCCCACGTCGCGAGACTCTGAGCCCGATAGGCGTCTTGGTCGAAGTTCATGATTCCTCTCCTCCTTCATCGCCGTGGACGCTAGCCGGTTGGATCCAATGGAACGAACTGTGGCCGGACTCCAGGCATCCTACGTGACCGATCGCGCCGATGTTTGCCTCCGGTTTCCGATCGGCGAGTAACAAAAGCGCAAGTCATTGCTCCTAACCAGAAGGCTCGAAGTGATGATAGGTAGATTCGCTACGTGGAGTACCGTGCGCGTGGTAATAGCCGCAATCAGGCCAACCTGGCATTTCTGATCAGTTTTGGGATCGCTTTCGGCTTCGTCGAGGCGGCGGTCGTGTACTACTTGCGCCTCCTCACCACCAACGGTTTCGAGGGCGCACTCGCGCACTACAAAGTCCTGTTGAACCTGGGCTTCATCACTTTCGTCCGGCCGACTCATTCGCTGTTGCTCAATAACCGGGTCACGACCGTCGAGATCACTCGCGAGGCGGCGACCATCATCATGCTGGCGTCGGTGGCGTATGTTTCGGCGGCAGGCTGGCGACGGAGATTCGGCGCGCTCCTCGTGGGCTTCGCCTGTTGGGACATCTCCTACTACCTCTTCTTGAAGATCGTCGACCATTGGCCGGCGAGCCTCATGACCAAGGACGTCTACTTCCTCATTCCCGTGATGTGGATCGGCCCGGTCCTCACGCCGCTGGCTATTTCCACCGCGATGCTGCTGGGCGGCAGCTGGCTCTACCTGAAGCCAGCTGCCGAGGTAACGCCCTGACTCGCCGGTCGACAGAATCGCGACGAGTCTTCGCAATATCTCCTGAGCGACGTATCTCGACGCCTCGAGATCCGGACCGAGGAGCTACGGGTTTCACCGCTGGCAGATGTCGGCAAACGGGTATGCCCGTGAGCGGGCTGGGACTCGAAGACGTTCTTCGTTGGCTCCTCGGTGTCGGCGTCAATACTCACAGGGTCACAGGTTCAAGACGGTATGGACCCGCACTCTCGAAGTGGGCCTATCGGCCCGGCGCGTCGGGCATCAATCACCACAACTTGGACAGTTGCCCTGCAACGACTTCAGAACCATCGATAGTCACCGTCGAAAGCGACGACTGGATTTGCTGGCTCATGTCGGTAGCGTGAATTTCCACGAGGGTCGAGCGGACCGATTCACTCAAGAAGCGCGATGGCTGGGCCCAGGAGTGATCATCACGGACTCGATGATGGTGGTAGCGGAGTGGTACGTAGATGGCGAGATTCCTTCGTACCCTCGTGATCGCGACGTAGAAGAGACGGCGCTCTTCCTCAAGCCCTTCGGGCGATCCCAGCGACATGTCCGAGGGAAAGTTGCCGTCGGCGGCATGAATGACATGAACCGCGTCGAACTCGAGACCCTTCGCTGAGTGAACGGTCGAGAGGACCAGCCAGTCCTCGTCGACCATCGGAGGGCCAGCGAGATCCCCGGTGGAGGCCGGCGGCTCCAGCGCTTGCTCGGCCGCCACATCACTCAGTCGTAACGTCCCCGCGCACGCCAGCACGAGCGCCCCGAGATCTTCGAGCCGCGGTACCGCGTCGTCATACGACGATGAAATGAGTGGCGCGATCGCTCGGCGAATCCGCTCCGCGTGCACTTCGACCGGCTCCAGCTCTTTCCCGCACAAGGCGTCCGCGAGATCACGTGACATTTCTCGGGCATCGCTCGGTAACACATCGACGACGCCCGACCATCGTCGATGGATTTCGCCGTGGGAAAGAGGAATCTTCCCGTCCACGTCTCGGAGTTCGTTGATGGCTCGCCTCGCCTTGGCCGGGCCCACTCCCGGCAGGAGCTGTAGGAGACGGAACCACGCCATCTCATCACGAGGATTGTCAGCGAGTCGAAATGCCGCGAGCAGGTCCTTGACGTGCGCCGCTTCGAGGTAGCGCAGACCTCCGTACTTGATGAAGGGGATCCGTCGCCGGGCGAGCTCAATCTCGAGGTCGCCACTGTGGTGCGCCGCTCGAAACAACACTGCCTGCTTCTGCAGGGCAGTGCCTTGTTCGTAGAACTCAAGGACGCGATCGGCGACGGATTCAGACTGGTCGCGTTCGTCGGCGCAGTGGACGAGCAATGGCTGGCTCGCGCCGGTACCCGGGACCTCTTCGCGAAGGACTGAGGAGAATCCCTCGGGTGCGTCGGCGGCGATGGCGTTGGCCACCTCAAGGATCGCGCCAGACGAGCGGTAGTTGACATCCAGGGTGATAGTTGTGAGGCCGTTGAAGTAGCGCTCGGCATCGAGCAAGAACCTCGCCGTCGCGCCACGAAAACCATAGATGGCCTGCGCGTCATCGCCGACAATGGTCAGCCGAGGATCCATTCGGCGCAGCCCGACGAGCACGTCTAACTGCAGGAGGTTCACGTCCTGGAACTCGTCGACCAGAATGTGGTCGTAGGCCGCGCCGAGCTCTTCACCCAAAGCATCATCCTGCGCCGCCACGCGCCAGTACAAGAGCAGGTCGTCAAAATCCAGCAGTCCGAGTGAGCGCTTTCGGGCCACGAAGGCCGTGAAAATCGAGGCGACCTCGTCAAGGCTCTCGGCGCACCATGGCGTGTTCTCGCGCATGACATCGGCGAGCGGCATGCCGGTGTTCACGGTGCGCGAATAGAGCGCGCCAAGAGTCGCCTTCTTCGGCAGTCGCCGCGCTCTGCTCAGTATTCCCATTTCGCCGCGAACCAGGTCCATCAGGTCGGCGGCGTCGCCGCGATCCAGGACACCGAAACCTGCAGGCAGACCAACGGCAGCGTGGTGGCGGCGAAGCGTGTGGTGGGCGACGGAGTGAAAGGTCCCACCCGAGACCCTGCGTCCTTGGTCAGCACCTCGGAGTGCGCGAACACGGCTCACTATCTCGCGCGCCGAGCGGCGGGTGAAGGTCAGGAGCAGAATTCGCTCCGGCGCGACGCCGCGCTCGAGAAGGATTTCCACTCTGGCCGTGAGCGTGGTCGTCTTTCCAGTTCCAGGTCCCGCGATGACTCGGAGGGGCCCGTCCCCAAAGGTGGCGGCCTCTCGTTGTCTCGCGTTGAGTTCTCGTTGAGAAGCGAACATTTGTTCGACTCTATAGTCGGGGTGTTACAGCGGCTGCGTCCGAGGGCACTTTTGGCGCCTTTCACTTTCCCCGAATATCGACATGCCGCTGAACAATCTCTGGAAAGTGACGTGCCATCGGTCGCAATCGCGAACGAAGCTGACATTCACAAGGAAGCATTGCGGGCGTCACACAGCCGACGGTAGGCGGCGGTTGCTGGTCCCTGCCGAGCAAAGGAGACGGCGCTCGTATTGTGAGCCAATTAACTCCGCTCAGTCGCGATGGGTGTCGCAGGTTCGGGTGTTGGCGCCGGCGTGGTTGCAGAGTGAAAGTCCTTTGATCGGACGAGGCACGCGGCGGCGAGCGCACCGAACGCCACGAGGATCGCGCCAATGACGAAGATCGTGCGCAGCCCCGAGACGAAGGCGACGCGAGCCGCGTCCGCAATCTTTGTTTGGCCGTGGGCGGCTGCCTTGATGCCCGCAGAGGAGATGACGCGGCCGAGCGCGGCGGCGTGCGCGCCGACACTTGCCGACATCGAAGTCGTAATTCGCTGCTGGAACACGGCGCCGAGCGCAGCGACCCCCGTCGCCAACCCGCCGATTCGGAACGTGTTGCTGAGACCCGACGCCATGCCGCTGCGTTCAGGTGGGACGACGCCGAGACCTACGCGCGCGATGGCGGGATTGGCAATGCCGATGCCCAAGCCGGAGAGCACCATCCCCGGGATGAGGACAGTCCACCCAGAGCTGGGTCCCACCGCGAGCAACGCAGCGATGCCAGCAGCAGATATGGCGATGCCGCCACCGAGCACGACGCCGGGCGGAAGTTTGCTTATGGGGGAGCGGAAGATGAATGGTACGGCGAAGGTGAGCACCGTCATCGGCAAGAGGCGCAGGCCACCGCCGAGCGGAGAGTAACCGAGGTCGTTCTGCAGGTACAAGGTGAGATACGGCATTAGTGCGAACATTCCGCCGCCGACTGCGAAGGTGCCGAACGAGACGCCGCTGAAGCCGGGTTTGCGAAAGAGCGAGAGATCGAACATTGGCCGGCTCTGGTGGAGTTCGATGAAGACGAAGGCGAGAAGGGCAGCCGCTGAGCCGCAGAACATCGCGACAATCGGCCCGCTCGACCAGCCCAGAGAGTTACCCCGGATGAGGCCGAGTTCAAGCAGAAACATCCCCGCCGAGAAACTGACGAGCCCGAGGCCGTCGAGGCGAGTCGCGCCGGGGTCCTTTTGGTTGCGCATCTTCGTCGAGGAGAGCCAGATCGCAACGACGCCGATGGGCACGTTGACGATGAAGATCCAACGCCAGCCGATGCCGCTCGTCAGCAACCCGCCAACGAGCGGTCCGATCGCGACCGCGCCGCCTACGGTCGCGCCCCACGCCGCGATCGCCTTGCCACGCGCCGGGCCTTGGAAATCCTGGGCGATGAGGGCGAGTCCGGTGGCGAACATCGCTGCGCCGCCGACGCCTTGAAGGGCGCGTGACCAGATGAGCATAGTGATCGACTGGGCGAGCCCGCAGAGCAGTGACGACGCCGTGAACAGCGTAAGGCCGGCGATGAAGACACGTTTCCGTCCGAAGCGGTCGGAGGTCGAACCCCAGGTGAGGATGAGCGCGGCCAGGCTGAGCGCGTACGCGTCGATCACCCATTGCAGGTCGGTGAACGAGGCGCCGAGGTGGCGTTGGATCGTCGGCAGCGCGACCTGCACGATCGTCACGTCAACGAGCAACATGAAGGTACCCGCGCAGACCGCGATCAACGTCCACCGGTTGCGCGAAGCGCTCACGTGCGGCAGGACAATGGGAGTGGCGGCAGCGGTCATCACGCGTGTCCTATCAGCCTAAATAGTTGAAGCAACAAGTCAGTCGTACACGCAATGACTTGTTGTCGAATGAATGATGTTAACTCCTCCGGCGGATAACTCCGCGTCGAACGGACAGTTGCAAAGGTGGTCGATTTGCACGGATCGTCGCAATCGTTAGCCGATGTGAACTCTCTCAGCTTGGTCACAAGTACTTTCTCTGATCGTATTTCCTGTTGGTCAGACGCCCTCGCGCGAGCGCTGCGGTGGCCATCCAGGAATTGGACCACGACCCGAGGGGTAACGGACGTTCTTCGCCCGGACAAATTCGTGCAGTGTTTCAGGGCCGTATTCGCGTCCGTAACCACTTCCCTTGACACCACCGAATGGTGAGCCGATGAAGTTGCGTCTTGTGTAGTTGTTTACGAAGACCATACCCACTTCGAGGCGTTGGGCCAGTTGACCTGCGCGAACCTCATCGCGAGTGCAGATGGCCGCGGTAAGTCCATAGGGCGAGTCGTTCGCGATCTTGACCGCTTCATCATCACTCTCAAAGCGCATCAAGCAAGCAACCGGTCCAAAGATCTCCTCTTGAGCGATCGTCATCTTCGTAGTGACGTCGCCAAAGATGTACGGCGCGATGAAATAGCCCTCGCTGAAGCGCGAATCCTCTGGGATTGCTCCCTTAAAGAGCAGCGTCGCGCCCTGCTCGATACCAACGTCGATGAAATGCTGCACCCGCTGATGCTGTTTGGCGTCAACCATGGGGCCAATGTCGGTCGCGCCATCGAGGGGGTCTCCGACAGTTAATTCTGAAGCCTTCACGACGAATCGTGCAGCGAATTCGTCGTAGATCGAACCGTGCACCAGTATTCGTGACGTCGAGGTACAGGCCTCACCCTGATTGTAAAACATGCCCTCAATCGCTATCGCGACGGCGCTGTCCACTTCGGCGTCGTCGAGCACAAGCAGGGCGTTCTTGCCTCCCAGCTCCATCGTCGCGTACGTCAAGTTCTTCGCGGCGCCCGCCATGACCTTGCGTCCAGTGGCTGTCGATCCCGTGAAGGAGATTCGCTCGACCCTCGGGTGTGCAACCAGCGCCGTGCCAGCCGACATCCCGCTCACGGCATTAATCACGCCCGGAGGCAAGACTTCATTAGCGATCTCGGTGAGTCGTAGCACCGTGAGAGGTGCTTGCTCACCGGGTTTGATCACCACAGTGTTACCCACGGCCAGAGCGGGTGCGCATTTCTTCGAGAAGTGAATCGGTGGCCAGTTGAAGGGAAGAATTGCCGCTACGACGCCGTAGGGCTCGTAGGTTACGCGCGCCTCGATCGGACCTTGGTCGAGTATCTCGCCACTTACGTAGTCAGTGATGCCGGCGTAGTAGTCAAAACTCGAGTGACACGACAGAACGTCGATGCGAAGAGCGTCTCGCTTGGGTTTACCGACCTCGCGCGCGCAGAGTTCGGCCAATTCGTCCGCGTTGGCACGAATGCGTGCCGCTACCTCGCGCATCAAGGCGCCACGCTCTTTGGGCGAAAGGTGATGCCACACCTCTTCGTAGGCCCGGCGCGAATCCATCACCGCGCGGTCCACGATCTCATCGCTCGTTATCGCCACGCGCGCCAATGGCGCGGCGGTCGCCGCCTCGAGGACCTCGAAGGCCTCAGTATCGTCGTCAATGAAGGCGCCGCCGATGAATGACTGCCACAGAGGGCGACGAAGGAGTAACGCGTCAGTGACGCTGGAGTTGGTAAGGCGTAGGCCGTCATTACTGGTCATGTCATCTCATTTCATTAACTTCGCGGGTTATGTCAATGCTTCGTTTTGAGGCTTGCCACGCGGTGAGTCAAGCGTTCACATCTCGTTTTCGGTTGAGTGAGTAGTACTTATTCCAGCGCCTTCTCAAGCAGGACCGAATCGATTGCGCTGAGAATGCCGTTGAGCTCGGGCGTTGGCGCGTAGGTGTGACGAAGTGTGACGAGCGTCTCAATTGACGCGCGGTCAACTCGACCACTCTCGACGAAGCCGGTCGTTGGATTGCGAAGGCACGCGTAGTGTTCTTTTGCTTCTTCTTCGGTGAGGTTGAGTAGCCGCATCGCGGACTCGATAACGTTGTCTTCTCTGTCACCCGCGACGATTTCGTGGATCGTTTCGCGCAACGCGTCGACGAAACGGCGATTCACTTCGTTCGCTGATTCGTCGCGATCCGCCAAGGTCGCGAGGACCGTTCCGAGATACGGTCCGAGGTTGGAGACGGGGCTGAGGTTGGAACATCCGGCGCCAACGGCGCGAAGTTCGTTTCCTGCGTTCAAGATTGTGGCCGCGCATGAACCGGCAATGAGGGCGTCAGCTCTCTTTGGCGTCGAGCCCAACGATTCGATGATGTAGTCACCCGGGAATAGACCGGCCATTTCGAGAAGAGCGTACGCCACGAACGCGAATCCCGACTGGGGAACGTCGACGGCAAGAACTTGACCGTAAAGATGTTCGACGCTCGAGATGTGTGGGGCAGTGCAGAGCGACAAACCGAGTCCACGATCGATCGCGCTGATGATCTGCAGGGGGATGACGCGTCGGAGTGGATTCGCTGTCAAGAAGTGGTACGCGACGACATTGTCTGGACTCGTGAACACCACGTCTAACCCACCAGCTTCGAGAGACGTGAACTGAGCGGGTGAGGACGGAACTTGTGACTCATTCACGTCCAGCCCAACGCGGCCAAGTGCTCCCGAAGACCTTGCGAGGTCAATTAAGAGTGACGGGGTGAATGTCCCCACATTGAGTTGATCGTTGTGCGTCGCCATTGTCAAATTGCAGATCGTTGAAGCTCGCTGGTCCAATCTCGGGTTTGCAGGATCGCAGCCGTTCGCGCCAAGAATTGAGACTCGCCGTTGGCCACGGCAGTTCCCGCGAGTATGTCTGCCACGCTTCCCCCTAGTTGCCTGTAACAGAAGCGAATCGTAATGGACATTGATACGCGCTGAGCAGTAGTGATTCATTGAATTCTTTTTGACGTCCCGTGAAGTGCGTTCCACATACAGTTCTTCGACGATGAAGGTCGCATAGGGGCAAACGATGTGACGCTGAAATGGGAGGTGATCATGGAATGACTTCATTGTGCAGTGGTTTCATTGACCCCTTGCATGAAACGCAAGGGGTCACAAGTTCAAGTCTTGTACGGCCCAGGCGGTTTCAAGGGGTCAATGTAACACTTGGTGAGCCAGCATTGATTTGCCGAACTTACCAGGAGGTTGAAGTTGGCCCCCGAACACGGCTCCTCGACTGCTCAGTCTGGCCGGAGCGGTCGGACCTGCCAAGCAGAGTCCACTTCAGAGCTTCCGGGAACCGTGGATCTGGCGCACTCTGGTACCGATCTCGATTTGTGGCCCGACCACTCGGATGGAGCGATCTGAATCACTCGCTGGAGTGAGCAGGCAGCCCAGCGCCCTGCAGGATATCGATCATGAGCCGGCGATAGGGGGCACCCGGACACCGCTCGACATCGGCACCCATGAACCACCGGTCCACCGCCGAGTTGTTGGTCAGCTCCCTGAGAGCTTGCCTCCCTTAGCCAAGGCTCCAATGAGGTCGTTGAAGGTGTGGCACGCGCGATCGAATGTTTCAGGAGGGAGTTGCTCGCGCCATCGTTGCTCTAGATCGGCCACAGCGTGCCCAGCTGCGTCGAGGACCTCGCGTCCCTTGGCGTTCGGAAAGATTAGTTTTGCGCGGCCATCGGAAGGATCGGGCTGCCGTTCGAGGTAGCCGAGTTCTTGGAGTTCGTCGACGAGTTCCGAGCAGGCAGCCAGACTCAGTTGGGCTTTTGCCGCTAGGTCGGTTAGTCGGATGCCCTCGGTGCCAATGTTCCCCCACACCTGAAGATGCGGGAAACGGATGTCGTGGAACCGACCATCCGTTTCGGCGCTATCAAAGAGTTCGGACCGGAACTGATAGAGGAGCCGGACGAGGATCTGACCAATGGCCAGCCGATCGACCGGGAGTTTGCTTGACGAGCTCATGAACAGTGATTATACTTCGGAAACCGAAACTTAGGTAACCGAAGGACTGGGGAGGGTCAATGTCCAACATCGAAATCATCAAAGAACTGTACGCAGCATTCGCGGCAGGTGGCTTGGATCGCATCTTCGAACTGTGCGACCCCGACTGTGTGGTCCTACAAGACGACGCCCTGCCGTGGGGTGGGCGATATGAAGGACTCGATGGTGTGGCGACCTTCGGACTTGCACTCGGTGGGACCGTTGACTCGGTCGTTACCGCCGATGGGTTGTTCGAAGCGGGCGATCGGGTCATCCAATTCGGCCGTAGCCGAGGAACGGTCTTGGCCAATGGTGCCGTGTTTGACATACCGGAGGTCCACGTCTGGACCCTCCGCAATGGAATGGTCATCACAGCCGAGTTCTACATCGATACACACGCGATGCTCGACGCCCTGAGAAAAGCGTCGTGAAGGTCGGGACGCGAGGACAAGCAAACATCGAAGTTCGTGTGTCGCCTTCGGTCCTCTATGACGCCGTGTCGGACGTGCGACGCATGGGCGAGTGGAGCCCGGAGTGTCAGCGATGCGAATGGATCGACGGGGCAGTCGGGCCAACCGTCGGTGCCCGATTCAAGGGCCACAACCGTCGTGGGGTAGTCCGCTGGTCCACGACGCCGCGTGTCGTAGTGGCGGACCTCGGACAGGAATTCTCCTTCGTCACTGGCCACCGGGGTCGGGACATGACCAAATGGACCTATCGCTTCGAGCCTGTTGTCGGAGGCGCCAATGTCGCGGAATCATTCGAGATGCTCAGCGACTTGCCCTGGTACTACCGCATTGCCGACCGATTCCTTATGGGCGTTAGAGATCGAAGCGCGGACCTCGTGTCGAACATGGAGGCAACGCTCCAGCGCCTGAGGGCTGCGACAGAGGACCCCGACGGTTTGCCTTGACCGAGCTGAACTGCAGGATTCCGCTCGCGTTGAGGTGCCCAATTCGTGTTGTTCCTGGGGCCACAAACTTTTGCGAGCACCGAGGTAGCCGCGCCAGCTTTTAGTGACCAATGGAGCGATCGGTTTACGGGTGCGCGGGAGTTGCCCGAGAGCCTGGGAAGTGCAGGATGCGGTCCGGCTTTGGGGACGCTTTGTCGGTTCACTCGGCGGACCGAGAGACTCGTGAGAGCCGTCTGATTTGTTGCGCTCCGTCACGGGACCGATCAATGCCACCGGCTGCCCAGATGGGACTGACGGTAAAACTTGCGAAGGCCGAGCACTCGTTGGATCCGGCCCCTGGGACCCGACCCGGAGTTAGTGCTCCGGGACTGGTGCCGAGTGCATGGAGTCAAGGGGTACCGGGTTTCTGGGCTCAAGGGTTTCGAGCACCAATGTTCGGGCCATCCAGCTGGTCACGAGCTGGGCCTCATCGATATCGAGGCCGCACACGTCACTAAGCGCGATGGTGGCGTGCGTCCCCATGACCACCGCCAACGAGTTGCGCAAGCGAGCGATGCGTTCGGGATCGAGGTAGGCGAGTGGGATGAGGGCCTCGTCGATGTAGGTCAGTCGCCGGGTCGGGCGCTCGGCTGCTTCGGGACCATGTTCGAGCCAGCGCTGCAGCGTCGAACGCTCGAATGCCCGAGTGCCAACGGGGTCGTTCAAGAGGAATCCGTTGATGACTTTCTCGCATCGCTCTACTCGAAGGACCACATCGTTGCCGCATCCGGCGAAGGTGTCAGCGACCGAAGTGATAGTGCGCTCGATGAAGGCTTGCCATAACAGGTCGTCGATGCCGGGAAAGTGCCGGTAAGCAGTAGCGCGGGACACTGCGGCGCGGGCAGCGACCTGCTCGATGGTGGGCTGGCTGCCCTCGTCGAGTATCGCTGTGGTGGCGTCTACTAAAGCTCGGCGGGTACCGGCTCGACGTTCAGCATGCGTTGTCATACCACCAATTATACAAGACTAGAGTCTTGCGACACGAGTCTTATATATGTAGAGTGGTTGCGGGCAGTCAGAACATAAGGAGAATGTTCAGCATGGACGAACGAGCGATGCGGGAACAGGTCGAGCGCCATATCAAGGCCGAGGGGGCGGGCAATGTCGAGGGTGCGATAGCCGTCTACACCGACGATGTTGAACACGACGTGGTGGGCTGGCCGACCGGGGTGCTGCACGGTAAGGAAGAAGCGCGCGGCTTCTATGACCATCTGACGGCGAACTTCCGGACCACGGAGGACACCGTCGTCCGGTCATTCTCCACCCACGACGCCCTCGTGCTCGAGCAGGTGATGACCGGGGTTGTCACCGGCGAGATGCTGGGGTTTCCGGGCCACGGACGCACGATTACCTTCCGCATCCTGCACGTGTTCGAATTCCGCGACGAACTCATAAGCCGAGAGAACGTCTGGCTCGATGGCGCCTCGATCCAGCAGCAGCTCAGCTGATCAGCGCCGATCAGATCGACCGATTGACCAAGAGCATTAACAAACACGAAAGGGAGGTCAGCTGTGAAGCGCTCTGACATAAATCCATGGGAGTGGTCCAAGGCATTTGGGTACTCACAGGCGGTCCAAACCTCGGATCAAAAGCAGGTTTTATTCTGCTCCGGTCAGACGGCGACTAGCCCCGATGGCGCGCCGCCTACGACGCTCGACATGACTGAACAGGTGACGATGGCGTTTGCGAACTTGTGCTCGGTCTTGGAAAGCGCCGACATGAACATCGCCGACATCGTTCGACTGACCGTGTACACGACGGACGTGGACGCACTCTTGGCCGCGTACGGCTCTGTGGGCGAGGCGTTGGCACCGAACCTTCCAGCAATGACACTCATCGGTGTGAGTCGTCTCGCCTACCCGGAACTAAAGGTGGAGATCGAGGCGACCGCAGTTCGTTAGCGGCACTGACCACGAACGCTGTTAACACCGGTCCACCAATGAGGTGAGCCCCTGGGGCACTGTGAATCGCGACGGGAAAACTGGAGAGTGAATCCTCTGAGAGGATTCGCACAACGTCAGGATTTACCCGTCATTCACCCGAGCTGCGTGAACGAGCCGTGAGGATGGTGATCGAGTGATGGCCCGCAGAATGTGGCTGGGAGCGAAGAACAAGAGTCTGAGTATTACTTTTCAAGAATTCAAACGGTCCGCTGAATCGCGCTCGCTGAACCCATTGATTGGCTTTCGCGAGGTTTCTTGATTCAAGATTCGTTTTTTTCTTGCTCAAATTAAATTGCGCGCTGGGGTGATCATTTCCCCTCGCGTGGGCGTACCAAAGACAATTTCAGGAACTCAGAAAGGTTTGAAAGCTGTCCGCTAAGGCCCACCGATCGTACTGCTCACCGAGGCTTAGCGACAGTGACCCTGGACCGAGTTAGTATCGCTCGATATCTTCGAGGAGGCGGTCACCATTCTCTGGAATCGCCACCACCATCTCCCTCGACGTGATGGAATTCGAAGTGTCGGCCGTTTCGCGTTGGGCCTTGTCGTGCTCGCGGTGGTCTTGCCCGTGCTACCCGCGGCGGCGCAGTCCTCGGATAGCGCGGGCGCGCTACACCATTCGGGAATCGAACAACCTCACGCGTCGAACCCTCACTGCACGGCGGAGGAATACAACGGCAATATCCAATTGCCGATCAATCAATGGCGCGACTGTGGTGCGAAGATTACGTTGCCCGCGACCCTCCACGGTGGTCCATGTCCCGCGACCCAAAGTCGTGCCGCGTGCGATCAATCCAGCCAGTTGGTCATCGGACTGTCGGTTCCGGGAGCGACGCAGTGCTCGGCCGCCCAAATGGAGTCCGCAAACGCCCCGCCCGGCTTCACCTGCATGCCGTATCCGGACATTCAGGCGTACGCAGAGGGTCCGAAGGGACCCCTCTACGGCGCCTCGCTGTCGCCGAGGGTTTGGTGCGGTATGAGCACTGCCGCCTGCGGGGAAACGCAGAGCAATCCGAATTCTCTCGGCCTCTTCCAAGGGGGAGTGTGGCCAAAGAGCTTCACGCTCTACGTGACGGTCTCCCTCACCGGCTACTTCTTCGCGGTGGGCAAGATCACCGTGTACTCGGGAGGTTCGGCGAAGCCACCCACCCCTAACTGGCTCTCCGCTTCGATCAAGTTGGCGACGCCGAGCGGCGGTCAGTTGACGGCGGCAGCTGCTGCACCCGGCACGAAACTCGTCGGGACCGTGCGGTTGTCGGTCGACTCGAAGGCGACCGGTCCGGTGACCTCGATACGGGTGTCGCCGCCCCTCGCGGTGTCGCCGTCGACGGTCCTGGTCTCGAAGGGCGGGCCGTCACCACCGTTGCCATCGGGTGGGCTTTCGATCAATCCGGGCTCGTCGTTCTCCTACAGGGTCAACTACGTGGTCGGATTGGCGGGCACGGTGGTCCTGAGTGTGCAGGCGTCGGGCAAGGGTCCCAAGTCGAGTGCCCAGAGTGCATCTGATACGTTGACCGCCCGACTGGGCCAGTCGCTCGCCGTCACGGTCCAGTGGTTGCGCGACGGCAAGCCGTTGGTCACCACGCTGAACAAGAAGGTCCTCGCCGACACCCTCCAGCTGGCTGACGCTGACACGGCCGAGGTTCCCGCGGACATCACCGCGAAGGTCGTGGTCACGAACAACTCGTCGGTCACCCAAGAGCACGTGTCATTCAACGGCGTGCCGCCCTTCGCGTTCGCGACCAAGGCCCAGGCGGTGCGCGCGCTGCCGATTGTCGTGACCGCGGGGCCTCTGCCCACGGGCACGATTGCGAACCTCGCGCCCGGCGCGCACGCCACCGTGACCTTCGACGTCCACGTCACCAACAACGGAACCTTCACGTTCTCGCCCCAAGTGCTCTCTTCCTCGGCGGGTTCGACCACTACCAACGTCAGTGAGGCCACCTCGACGTTGACGGTCCTGCCCACCAAGTTGCTCTGGCTGGCGCTGCACCCCTTGGAGACCGGTCTCGTCGCTGCGGGCACACCCGTGTTGATCGCGGGCAAGATCACCAACCGCTCGCTGACCGAGCCGCTCGACCTCGCGCCACTGCTGGCGAATATCTCCGGCCACGCCGGTGGTGGCGAACTCATCGACCAGACGGCCGTTGCCCAACCCGACGGCGTGGTCCTGCCCTTCGTCGGAGAACTCGCACCGGGTCAGACCGTCGCGGTCATGGGCGAGGTTGGCACTTCGCTCGTGGCGGGCAGTCGGGCCGACGTGAGTTACGAGCCGAGCGGCGCGGTGACTGGCGTCGACGGCGTCATACGCGATCTCACGCCCAATGACATCGGCATGACTCCCGGCTCCTCGCCGATCGCCGTTCATCTCAACGTGAGCACCCCGGTTCCACCGAGCAGCCTTCAGACCGTCGCGGAGAATTTCGTCGACAGCACGTTCTTCTACACCGCCAAGTACTCGTATTCCGCCTTCAGCGGCGCCGCCGACGTGATGCAGCATCCAATAGACACCATCGGCAATGGGGCTGGAACCGTGGCGTCGGTGCTGGTCAACAGCGGCTATTCGCTCGCCGACGTCGCGCATTTTCAGGCCTCGGTCTACCTGCTCGCGACCGAGGGCTCGGCGCTCACGCCCGAGCAGCGTACGGCGTGGGCGAAGCAGGTGGAGGCCGACTACAAGGCGTCGCACATCAAGATCGCGGCCGACAAGGCTGGCGAGATCCTCGCCGCGGTGAACAAGGCGGCCTACAACGCGTTCGTGCCGTTCCAGAACGCGATCGCGACCGGTGACTACAACCAGGTGGCGGCCCTCGCGGGCCAGGGATTCGGCGCGGGTCTCACGACGGCGGGCGATCTGCTCGTCTCGGACATCATTTTCGAGAAGTTCCTCATCGGACTGGGCCAGGTACCGAGCGCCCTCGCCGACGGCGCGACCGCCGTGCGCAGCGCGGTGAAGAGCCAATTCGCCCAGGACATCACACTGGCCGCGGAATTGAAACTCGCCAACATCACCCAGAGCCTCGGCAAGGGACTGCCGGGCATCGTCGCCGGACAGGACCTGCTCGCCCAGAGCGCGAAGGCCCTCACCGACATCTACGGACTGACCAAGAGCCAGATCACCGCGCTGCAGAACTTCTGTGCCACCAACAAGGTGATCATCGCGGTTCGCAGCCGCTCCAAGCGAGCCGCGCAACTGATCAAGGACGGCTTGGCGGTGGGCAAGAACGAGATCTTGAAGCTCAAGAACGTCAACGAGATCGACGTCGCCTACCTGGGCTATTCGAACGCGGACCTCAACACCCTCGTCTGGGCCGAACCCGTGCCCGTCGAGTACGTCATGGCGAAACTGAGGGCGAGCGGCGCCAGTGCGATCGAGCGCGATGTCGTCCTACAGCGCTTCTACCTGCGCGAGAGCGAGTGGGTGAACCCGAAGATTAAGAAGGTCATCGAACAGGCGGACGCCGCCAAGCAGATCGCGTGGAACTTCGACGGCGCGGGCAACGGTGCGACGACGTTGATCAAGCAAGACCGTGCGTTCGCGCTCAAGTCCCAACAGAGCCCTATCTCGACCAAACAGTGGCCGTCGACGGCTGGTCGCACTTACGAACAGGTCAGAGTCGGCAACAAGCCCCTCGCCAACGGCAAGCTCGTGCCCGGCACTCAGCTCGTTCCGGTCACGCAGGACGTCGACATGATGGCGATCCTTACCGCCAGTGGAGAAATCGTGAGTGCCGAGCTCAGAAGTAAGTTCTATGAGTACTTGGCCAACCTCATCGGCATCGAGCACGGTGAGACCCCGTCGTGGATCTTGGACGGCGAGCTGATCTTCCAGGCCAAGGCGAAGATCCTCGCCGACTCGATTCCTGGCGGTGAAGCGCTGGCGGTCTTCGGGCCGAATATGTCGGTTACCGCCGGCTTCTACAACCCGGCGCTCACGACGTTCAACAACGTTACCCAGACCGGACGCATCTTCTTTGAGGGTGGCTACAACAACGCCTACTACCTCTGGAACGCGAAGATCAAGATAGCCGTGGGGAACTTCGCTGCGGGCCTCTAGGTCGACAGTGACTGACCCGACTGTTCATCCTCTCGCCGCGTGAGTGATCCGCAGTGTGAATCGCGAAGGGAAGGCCAGAAGCGCTACGAACCCACGTCGTGGGCGACGTGACAATGGTGAAGGACGGGGTTGCCTCGGGAGACCGTGAGGTGAGTTGCCCGGTCGGTATCCAACCGGGACAGTCCCGCCTTCCAAACGTTGTTCGGGAGATGTGAACACATTGTTCTTAGTGGTCGAAAGTCATAGTGAACTGTTAAGTATGAGCGCGACTGAAACTGCACCCATGACTCGTTCGAACACGACTGCTCGGCCTTACACGCTCACAACCAACGCGGCGATGCCCACCATCCGGCTGAAACAGCGGTTGCGCAATGGACAAATCGGCCTTTTCACGACCTTCGCTGTCGTCATGCTGGTCGCGGTGCTAGGCATCGGGCTGGTCTTGGGACTGAGCTTCCGTGGAGAGGCTAGTCAGCGAGGTCTCGCCGAGGGCCGCACAGAGGCCCTTCTCATGGCACAGACCGCCGTTGGACCAATCTTCGACGGTCGACCCCTGAGCCAGGGATTGAGCATTTCAGAAATCAACGACATGAATCGCCTTGTTAAGACATCCATCCGTAGTGGACACGTAGTGAGACTTCGGTTGAGAGATCTCACCGGCAACGTTGTTTTCTCAAGCGACGGAACTGGACTTCACCAGGCTCTCAACAACCACAATCGCGATGAGATTGCGCATGCTGCCGCCGGTACGACAGTGGCGCGCTTAACGACCCTCAACGCCGACAATCGAACCGGTTCGCGAGGGCCCGCGGTCGTGGAGGTCTACATGCCACTTGTCGCGGGACTTTCAAATCACCGTGTCGGCGTTCTCGAGGTCTATTTGCCGTATGCCCCGATTCGTATTGATGTCCAAGCCGGTCTTTCGACGCTCTATCGGTATCTGGCCATGGGTTTGGGAGGGCTGTACATACTTCTCTTTGCGATTTCCTACATTGTCGGCCGTCGACTTCGAAAGCAGGTCAAGATCACGACGTACGTTGGCGAGCACGACGTGCTGACACACCTTCCGAATCGCACGCTCTTTCAGTGCCAGGCCGAAGCGATATTGAGTCAGGGCCGCCAAGCGGGACGACGCACGATAGTCGCGATCGTGGACCTGGACCGATTCAAGGAGATCAATGACACCCTCGGCCACGTCAATGGCGATGCGCTCCTCGTTTCATTGAGCGCGGCAATGCGTTCGTATCTCCCGACTTCATGTGCTCTTGCACGACTTGGTGGGGACGAGTTCGGCGTGGTCTTCACTGAGGGCCTCGGGGCAGACGAGTTGCTCGGTGGGCTTCGTGACGCCATCGCCGCCGAAGTTCTTGTAAGCGGTATTCCAATCTCCGTCGAGTCGAGTATTGGATACGCGGCGTCCCCCAAAGATGGTGAGGGCATTAATGAAATCCTCCCGTTAGCTGAAATTGCGATGTACTCAGCAAAGGAGCGGCACGCGGGCATCACGAGGTACGCCGTCGATCAGAATCACTTCGTCGCGTCCGACCTTGCATTGATGGCGGATCTGCGCCAGGCGATCGATAATGAAGAACTCACGTTGCACTACCAGCCGCAGATTTCGATTTTGTCGGGTGAGGTTGAGGCCGTAGAAGCCCTTGTTCGCTGGAATCATCCAATTCAGGGACTCATCTATCCAGACCGATTCATTATGTTGGCTGAGCAGACCGACCTTATTGACCGCCTCACCGACTGGGTAATACGTCGAGCGATGGCCGACGCGCATCAGTTTCTGACGGACGAGGGTGCACTGCGAGTGTCAGTAAATATTTCGGCAAGAAATTTGAACAAATCTGGATTCGCGTCCAAGGTCATCGATGCTCTTGTGGCGAACGAGATCTCGCCAGATCGATTGGTTGTCGAGGTTACCGAAACTGCACTTATGGCCGATCCAGAAAGAGCTGCCGGCGCCCTCACAGAGTTGAGCGCTGCGGGCGTTCATCTGAGCATCGACGACTTTGGAGTCGGCCAAACGTCGCTAAGTTATTTGTCATCTTTGCCGATTTCTGAACTCAAGATCGATCGGATGTTCATCACAGATATGAATCAGAATTACGGACACGCCGCCATCGTTCGTTCCATAATTGACCTCGCGCATAACCTCGGCTTTCGCGTCGTGGGCGAGGGCGTTGAAGACGAATCGGTTCTCGACCAGTTGGCGCTCGGAAGATGTGACGTTGCTCAGGGGTACTTGTTTGCACGACCGATGGCGGCAGAAGGCCTCATCGCTTGGTTTGCCAAACGCGAACTCCCACAGTTGGTCAAGTAGTAACTGGAGCGACCTGAATCCAATTGATCGACTCTTCGACGTGTCTTCATATTGAAGAATTATTGAGACTCCTGAAGCGTCGGGTGACAGCAACATGAAAAATGTCAGCAACGCCGATGAATCGGTAAGTAGTCAGACGAACCTGGGCGAATCAAAGTGTCAGCAAAATACATGAAATCGGACCACCATGAACATTGGCGTATGAATCAAGGCCGTATCACACGCAAGGGGTTACGGGTTCAAGTCCTGTACGGCCCACCACTGTACGGCCCACTCGCCGTTGCCGCGAGATGTTCTCTGCACATCTGAAACATCCTCACTAGTGCTCGACCAAAGAGATAAATGTTGGCAGGCGATTAGAAGGATCTGAGTTCTGGGCGCATCTATCTCGGATTACGAGGTGGTGGCACGATCATCGATGATGGCCAATGAAACAGGCGTAACTATCAAGAATGTCGCCCGTTCGACGACAACCGTGATTATGAGGGGAATAATTCGCTAGGTTTCGACGGCTGTAAGTGTCGCGACTCGAGGGGCGAGTGCTGGTCGCCCGACGCTGGCGCTGGCGCTGGCGGGCGCGCCTTGGCGGCCAGGGCGAAGACAGCGACGACGCAGCACCACAGGGCGCTGCCTACGGCGAGGTGCACGTCGGCGATTCCGGCTCGACCGCCATCCAGTGCGGTGAGCGCCCCGGCGAGGACCTGCAATGCGAACAACACCAGCGTGGCGTACGCCAGGTTGCGCTCGACGGCATCGGTAGCCTTGTGGCGCACCAGACCCACCACGAAGGCAACCACGAGGACGGATCCGATGAGGACCAGCGAGCGGTGTACGAGCTGCAGGGACACGAGGCCCGTCGCGGCGGGACTCGAGAAGCAGGCCGGCCACGACGTGCACGCCGACTGGGCTCCTCCGTTCACCACGATCGAGCCGGAGATGAAGACCAGGTAGAGCGCGACCACGGCCGACCAGGCGAGCCGTCCGGGCCCGTGCGTCAGCGACCACGAGCGCTCCGGCGAGACGAACGCCGCGACGGCGCTCACCGTCACGATGCTTAGGAAGAACGTCGCGACCAACAGATGCAAGGCCACGGTAACGGGGGCGTTGTTGGAGAGCACCGTGATGGCCCCGAGCACGATCTGGACCACGAGGACGCCCACCGACACCAGCGCCGGAATGAACACGTGGTGCGCCAGTCGGCCCGCGCGCCACGTCGCCACGAAGAGCGCGATGATGAGCACGGTGACCAACGTGGTGAGGTAGCGGTGCGACTGTTCCATCAGTGGGTGAAAGGTCGAGAGGGGGCCGGCCTGGCTCGAGCAGAGCGGCCAGTCCTTGCAGCCCATTCCCGAGTTGGTCACCCGCACGGTGCTGCCCAGCACGATCAGGGCGTACGTCGTTAAGAGCGTCAGGACCGAGAGCACTCGAATCAGTCGCATTGGATCACCACTGCGCGCGCCCTTACGCTTGAGTTCCGTCATTGTTTTCTTCCATTCTCTGGGGCCCGCGCGGGCAGAAAGATCGCGACCACGGCCGAAGTGACTGCGGGGATCACCGCGCCCACCGAGACGGCAAAGACCATCCCGTTGATGAACGACCGGCGTGCCGCGGCGGCGAGTTGGGCTCCGAGCACTCCGCTCACGTGTTTCCCGGCGCCGGGCGCCCCGCAAGAGGTCGACGTCCTATAGGCGGGCGAAGGTCAACGTCGTGCATGCGCTCCCTCGAGGACGGTTCAATTTGCAACAGGCGACACTGTTTCGCCCACGGTAATGCGTCAGGGACCTCTCGCTCCTAGGGTAGGAAGTCCCAAAACGACGGGTCGAGCGACCAACTCCCACGATCCTCCGCGTCGGGCAGCGCCCCTCACGGCGCCGGATGCTCGCGAGTAGGTCAAAAAGTGAGGGTTGGAACGCGAAGTTCAACGGGCGGCAAGACTGATTCCAACTCGGAAACTCGGGACTGATGCGAAGCTAGTGCTTCCCTTATCACTGCGACTCGAGCCGAACTGGCTGGAGGTTCTAGTTCGCGCGCTGGTTGTAACGCACCTGGCACGACGCGCCGTCAGCAAGGGTGATGGTGAAGGTGAATCTTCCGTTGCGAGAATGTGCCGCGGACTTCACCCGCGCGATCAACACGCGGCCGGTGTCGCGCACCACGACGACTTTCGTGCCCGAGTGACTCGTGATAGTCGGCTGGCCGTAGAAGTTAGCTCCGTCGATCGCGAGCGTGACCGTGCGGCCCGCGACGACATAACCCTTCACGACTGCGGCGCTCGGAGACGGAGGCGGCGCGGGAGGCGTCACGGCGACGATGAGTGTGAAGGTGAAGGTACCGACGTCGCCCGTCGTATCGTTGACGGTGCCCGTGGCCTTGTAGGTGCCCACGGCGAGGGCGCCGCTCGTCGTGACGAGCCCCAAAGAGCTGACGAGAAGACTCGGTGTACCACGGGTCTGTACGAAGGTCTCGGTGCCGCGATTGGCCCCCACGCTCAATTGCTCGCTGAAGGTTGACGACTTCACGGTCGTGATCGTCGCCGTCGTCGGCAGACGCTGGACGAGTGCTCCGACGTTGAGGGTAAGGCTGAACGTTCCCTTGTCGCCGATTGCGTCGCTCTCGGTTCCGGTCGCGACGTACGTGCCCGCGACGAGGGACCCGCTCGCCGTCACGAGTCCGGTCGCGCTGACGAGAAGACTCGGCGTACCACGGGTCTGGACGTAGGTGGCTGCGCCGCTCGCGCCGGTGACGCTGAGTTGGCCGGAGTAGTTCGCCAGCCCGCTCACCTTGACGGCGGCGGTCGTGGGCGAGCTCTGCAGCAAGACGCCGACTTTAACAGTGATGCTGAAGGTGCCGGTATCGCCGTGGGTATCACTCGTCGTGCCGGTGGCCGTGTAGGTGCCCACGGCGAGCGCGCCGCTCGTCGTGACGAGCCCCGTGGCGCTGACGACGAGATCGGGACTGCCCGTCGTTTGCACGTACGAGACGGTCCCATTGTTGTTCGTGGTGACGAGCTGATCGTTGAAGGTCGCCGACGCCCCCACCGCCACCGACGTCGCCACCGGGGCGCTGAGCAGGCCGCACACGTAGTCGCCGTCGTAGCCCTCGGAGGGGTACTGAATCATCGCGACACGCGCGCCCGTAAACGAGGTGATGCTGCACGCGGCTTCGGCCGCCGCGAGTGTGGCGAAGCCGGGGATCCACACGGGAATCGACGAGAAGGCCGTACCGGAGTTGCCGGTGATGACCTGCCACTGCGACGACGTGGAATAGATGCCGAGCGACGTGACGCCGATGTTAGTGAACGAAGCGACTTCTCCTTCGAGCATTGTGCGGTCGTACGTTTGATCCGCCGAGGTTCGTCCGTACTCGATGGTCTCCCACGCATTACCGGTCTCGACGTCGAGCCACCACGGTGCCGATTGGGCGGCGAGTGTGGGATTGGCGGATCCGTCGTCACCTTCGGCGATCACGGCGTTCTCGAATGATGCTCGCGCCGCGTTCCATCCGTAGTCGTACGAGCACGCCACGGAGTTGGCGCCCGCGCAGACGTCGGGTGTCTGTTGACTGGTTGGCCAGGCCGCCGCGTACGCGGGGCCCGCGTCACCGGTGTTCGCGTAGAAGGCGGGGTTGCCATTGGTGGCGCCCTGAGCCCACGACAGTTCGTTGTCGAGACACTTGTTGGTAGTAAAGACGGACCCGTCGTTCACGCCGACAACGCCGAAGCCGGGCGACGAAGGCAACGTATGACCGCACTGGGGAAAGCTGATGTCAAAGCCGGTCGAGGTGGCGGAGAGCGTGGGGGACGCCGAAGCGACGCCCACCGTGGCTACAAGTACCACAACAGCCATGACGACTGCGGCCGAGGACTTCGTTAAGTATGCACGCACGGGTATCAAGTCTACGAAGTGACGTCGTCGGCGCGGTCAGGGCGTCAGCGCAACGAATTCGGCGTGTTTCTCGCGCGGACCTGAGAGTTAGGGTGAAGCATGATTGGGGTTGATCTGGTGTTTATTCCTGAATTCCAGCGGCAAGTGGAGGCCGGTGGTACCCACTTCTTACAAAAGGCATTCAATCCATCAGAGTTGGAGAATCAGAATATTCCACATCTTGCCGGGTTGTGGGCCGCCAAAGAGGCGGTGATCAAGGCGGCGCCCGAGTCCCCTGAGCGGCTGAGAGACGTCGCAATTACCCATGACACTTCGGGCAGGCCGCACGCGACTATTGAAGCTCAGAACTTTGAGATATCAATTTCCCACCATGGTGAGTACGTCGTGGCGGTGGCCATGGGAGTTGCGCAATGAACTACCGGGATTTCGCTGAGTACGTTGCCAGCTATGACGAGTTCGCTGATCGTCTCGCCCTGACCAGTAGATCATTCTTGAAGATTGAAAGACTTACTCACCGCGAGTTACGGTCGCGCGCGTACCAGGCGGCGCACTACCTGTCCGCGCAGGGTGTCGTTCAAGGTGACCGCGTCATGGTGGTCGCGGGCAATTCGCCCGAGTGGATTGAACTACTGCTCGGGACGCTGTTGCTCGGAGCGGTTGTGGTGCCCGTCGACGCCGCCAGTTCCCAGTCGACAATTCTGCGTGTCGCAGCCGAGACGGCACCCAGGGTTGTCTTTCTGAGCGGGTACCCGCACCCGAACTTCGGCGCGTCATTGAAGACGTTCCATCTCGAAGAGTTCAATGAACTCATTGGCGGCCATTCGACCAGTGCACCGAACAACGAGCTGCGTGACGACTGGCCGGCCTTGATCGTGTTCACCTCCGGCACGACCGCCGATCCCAAGGGCGTCGTGCTGACCCAGCGCAACGTGCTCGCCAATATTTCGGGCATCTTGCAGAGAATTGACGTGGGCGACGATTGGCGCCTCCTCTCGGTGCTGCCCCTGTCGCACACGTACGAGCTGACTGGCAGCCTGGCGATCCTGTCACGCGGCGCCAGCATCTTCTACATACCTCGCGTTACCCCGCTCGCCATCTCCCAAGCCCTCGTGGACTATGAGATCAACACCATGCTCGCAATACCGCAACTGCTTTCTCTGATACTGGAGCGTATTCAACAGACCGCGGGGGATGAAGGAAAAGCGAGGACGCTTCGGGCTGCCTTGAGGATTGCGGATTTCCTCCCGTTCTCTCTGCGACGGGTCCTCTTCCACGGCGTCCACTCGAGGCTCGGTGGTCACTTGGATCTTGTGGTCACCGGAGGGGCGCCGATACCAATCGACGTGGCAATCGCGTGGGAGAGAATGGGCGTGCGAATGGTCCAGGGTTACGGGCTCACCGAAACGTCGCCGATTCTCACTTGTAACAGTTTGAGCGAACGACGATTCGACTCGCCGGGTCGACCTCTTGACAACGTGCAGTTGCGCATCGGCCACGACGGTGAAATTCAGGCGAAGGGTCCCAGTGTTTTCGTAGAGTATTGGCACAACCCAGAAGCCACCAGCGAGGCATTTAGCGAGGATGGTTGGTTCCGCACGAGTGACGTGGGTCGCATGAAAGATGGCCGCCTACTCATTCAGGGCCGGCTGAAGTTTGCCATTGTGCGCGGGAGCGGCCTCAAGGTCTTTCCCGAAGACATCGAACTCGTCGCCGACCAGGATCCTCGTTTCCAGGACGTTTGCATCGTCGGGGTCAACGACCCCAAGGGCGAATCTGTCGCGGCGGTCGTACTTTCGGATGCGTCCGATCGCGTCATCACCGATGCAATTGGCGAGATCAACTCCCAGCTCGAGTCATTCCAACACATCGATCACTGGCGACGCTGGCCCGACAGCGACTTCCCCCGGACACGCCTGCTCAAGATTGACCGTCGTCAGGTCCAGTTATGGGCCAATTCCACAGAGCATGATCAGTCGACGCAGAAGAGGACACCCGAGGCAGCGAGCGACTCGCTGGTGCACATCATCCGGTTGAGTCTGGACGATCCGAACGCGGTGATCGCCGAATCGGATCGCCTCGACGATATTGGCCTCGACTCGTTACGAAGACTCACCGTCGTCTCACTGCTGGAGGAGCAACTGGGGGTCTCCATTTCTGATGAGACCGTCACCCCGGCGACCACCGTTGCGCAGTTACGCCAGTTGATCGCTCAGGGGACATCGGTCGCCGAGGCGAGCAGACCGCCGATCTGGCCCTACTGGCGATGGGTGCGCTTCATCGGCAGTGGGCTTCGCGAAGGCGTGCTGCGCGCCATCATTCGCGTGTGGGTCAGGATCGACGTCGTTGGCGCCGAAGCGCTGGACGGCCTTGTCACGCCGGCAATTTTCATCTTCAATCACAGTGATGACTTTGACGGTCCGGTGGTCTACCAAGCGTTGCCGCGAAGAATCCGCACCCGATTGGCGGTGGCGACAGCCGACGACGTGCTGCGCGATCACAAAGTCCTCGCGCTTATCGTTCGGGTCTGCTTCGCCGGCTTTTCCTTCGCGCGCAGCGAACCGTACATGCCCAGTCTGGAGTACGTGGGCGAGATGATCGACCGGGGCTGGAATGTGCTGATTGCTCCGGAGGGCCGTACCAGCACGAACGGCCTCCTGCAGCCATTTAAATCGGGCATCGGGTTGCTGGCGGTGAGCCTGGGCGTTCCGGTGCTTCCGGTGAAGACCGTCGGTCTCGCGGGCACGGTGCCGCTGCACGCAAAGTGGCCCAAGAAACGAAGTGACGTTACCGTACGGATTGGTCAGCCGATGAGTTTTGGCCCGCACGCGAACTATGAGGACGTCACAGAAACCCTGCATCGAGCAATGGAATCTCTCTAGTCCATTTCGCATCAGGCGACAGGGGAGACGCCGGGGTTGCGCAACCAGAGCGCCGCAGATTCAGAAAAGTCCGCTAGCGCCGCAAGGGTTGCCACGTGAAGGTTCGGTGGGCGACGGCGACGGCGGCCACGATCCAGATTCCCAGTACCACGAACGTTCGCAGGTCGAATCCGGTGCCGCCTTGCAGCGCGAGGGCGGATTGCATGGACTGGGCGAGAGGCTCGAGCGGCAAGTAGTTCGAAAAAGCGACGAGCCAGTGCGGCATGAGATTGGGCGGGAAGAAGACGCCGCTCCCAAAGCTCAAAATGATGGTGACGAACGGCCCCAATGAGGATGCCATCTCGGGTGTCGTGATGACTCTGGTCAGCGCGAGGGCCACGGCCGTGAAGCAAAAAACGCCGAGTACCGCGTAGCAGAGCACCGCCAAAAGTGGGACCAATCGAAGAGGCAGCCCGTACGCCAGAGACGCGACGGCAATCATGACCACGGTGAGCAGGAGCGAGACCAAGATATTGAAGAGCACTTGGCCCGCGAGATAGGACCCCGGAGGCATGGGTGAGCCGCGGAATCGCTTGAGCCACCCCGCCTCGCGGGCGCTCACCGATATGACCATGACACCGGTGAAGGTCCCGAGCATGAGCCCGCACGCCGTCAGGCTTCCGGTGTAGAACGCTATCGCGCTGATTTGGCTTCCGGCGATGCCGGTCATCTCTCCTTGGTTCGAGAAGACCCCGCTGAGAACGACCAGCAAGCCCACCGGCATCACGAGGCCGAGGACCACGGTGCGCGTGCTGCGTAGAAATGCCCGCAGATGGTAGACGGTCTGTAACAGGGACAGTCGAATGAATCTCATTCGTCGCCGTCGGTCGCGCCCAAGAACACGTCGTTCAACGTGGGTCTGATCACTTCGAGCCCCGCCAGAACGATTCCCGTAGACCGCGACCACGTCAAGAGACGCAGAAGGATCTCCTGTACGTTGCTGCCCACCGAGGCGGACACGATGTTGTCGCGGAGAAAGAAATCCTCTCCGGCGATCGCACAAAGTGTTGAGAGGTCAACTCCGCGAGGTTGCTCGAAGCGAATCGTGGTTACGCCCAGATCGCTTATAAGAGAGGACGATGTCCCCTGCGCCATGATCTGCCCCTTGGCCATGATGGCCAGTCGATCGCAGAGTCGTTGGGCCTCTTCCATGTAGTGGGTCGTGAGAAGAATTGACGTGCCGCCGTCGCGCAGGCCCTCGATTACCGTCCAGAATTCGTGACGAGCTACGGGATCGAACCCCGTCGTGGGCTCGTCGAGAAAGAGCAAGTCCGGCCGTCCAATTATTCCGATTGCCACGTCAACACGGCGCTTCTGGCCTCCGGAAAGGCGACCGAATCGCTCGTCGGCCTTCTCCGTCAAGCCAACGAGTTCGAGGGTCTCGGCCACACCTCGAGGATTCGAGAAGAAACTAGCGAACAGTCTGAGCGTTTCATTGACGGTGTGAATCGGATCGAACTGCGACTCTTGCAGTACGAACCCCACGCGATCTCGCCAGGCTCTTCGGCCTAATCGCGGATCGATACCGAGTACCACCGCGGTCCCGTGGTCGGCCTTCTGAAATCCTTCCAGGATTTCGATGGTGGTGGTCTTGCCGGCCCCGTTCTCGCCCAGGAGGCCAAAAATCTCTCCCTTGCGCACCACGAAACTCACGTCATTTACGGCTACGAACCCGCCAAATCCTTTTTTAATGTTGCTGACTTCGATGATATTCGGCACGCTAGTGCTCATCATAACGAGCACCCGATTGGCCTCCTCTCGAGGAAAATGCGAACGCCTCGGCGTAAAATGTTCGGTGGCACGTTGCGGGCACTCGCTTGTTCACATCGCCACTGACCAGCATTCTCGATGCTCTTGAGTCAAAGTTCGAACGGTTGCGCGTCGCTGGATCTTGCGCGCGGACTGAGCGTTCGAGCGGCAATTGCGGCGGCGATAAACATGGCGACACCGGCGCTCACCAGTGATCGCTCGAGTCCTTCGAAACACGCCGTACGCAACTTGGATCACGTGATTCTCAATCGAACCGCCCCCTTTGACATCACTCGGTGCGGTGCTCGTCTCGACAGAGTTCTTGGCGGTTTTCACAAAAGATTCGGCTAATCCTATAATCCTGATTGATATAGCCTGCTTTCGACGAATCGATGATGGAACTCTGAGGGGACACGGATGACGAACACGGAACCAATGAATGGTGCGGGCGAGACCGCTCGACGCCAGCCACGTACGGTTCGCGTGGAGGTGACGGGAGACGGTGTCATCACGGCCGTGAATGATCGCGGTGGACAACTACGCGTCGGCACGGGCTGGGAAGGGGAAGGCTTCAACCCGATCGAGCTATTGCTGGCGGCGATCGGCGGATGCGCGGCCATCGACTTTGGCGCAACGCTGGATCGACGGAGGCATTCGCTCAGTTCGCTGGCCATCGAGGTCAGTGGTTACAAGGCCGAGGATGAACGGATGGAGGAGATCGCGGTTCATTATCTGCTGCCTGCGGGCGCGAACGTTCCCGAAGAGGATGTGGAGGCGGCGCGGCGACTCACCGCCGAGGTGCTGTGCACCGTGTCGCGCACCGTCGAGCACGGCTGTCCGGTCGATCACGTGGTGCGAGCCACCTCGGCACGCTTCGTCCCCGCCGCGTCGACGCAGGAAGACGAACCCCTTGATGGGGCCGTGGTCGAAGAGTGAGTGTCGTTGATCGAGGAGAGAGAGGACAGTGATGGCGCCGAGCGATGATTCCGCTCAGTTGGGCCCCGAAGGGCTGTCCCAGAGTGAGGGCCCTGGACTGGCTCGCCACGTGGTTGGTCTTCCCGGTGTCTTGTTCCAATCGGTGACTTTCATGGCACCGGGCGCGGCCGTGGCCACGTCACTCGCCGTGGGCGCGGGCTATGCCGGTGGGGCCCTGTCGTTGTCGGTCGGGCTGACCCTGGTAGCGGCCGTGTTGGTCGCCGTCTCGATGGGTCAGTTGGCGCGTCACCTGCCTTCGGCGGGCAGTATCTACACCTACCCCGCGCAGGGTCTGCACCCGACGATCGGCTACCTCGTGGGTTGGGGTTACGCGATGATCACGGGCCTGGTGGGGCCGATCGTCAACTTGCTCATCGGGTATTTCGTCGGCACAATTTTGAATCAGGAGTTCGGGTGGTCTTTCGAGGCAACCTGGATTGGCTTCATGCTGCTCGCGATGGCTTTGACCGCGCTGATTGGCTATCGCGGGGTGCGCTTGAGCACCTGGTTCGGCGTGATTCTCGGTGCCTTTGAGATGGTGGTTTTCATCGCCCTGTCGATCTGGCTCATCGCCCACGCCGCGCCGGGCGGCAACACTCTTCAGGTCTTCACCCTCAAGTTCGCCAACGTGAAGGGCTATCACGGCACCTCGGGCGTCCTCGCGGGTTCGGTCTTTGTCATGCTGGCCTTCGTTGGCTTCGAGGCGGCCGCGCCCCTGGCCGAGGAGGCCCGTGAACCTCGACGCAACGTGCCGCGTGCGGTAATTCTCTCGTGCGTGATTGTCGGAGTTTTCTATCTTTTCACCACCTACGCGGCCTCGGCGTACGTGGGCCCCGCTCACCTCCAGTCCTACGGCCACCTGGGCGGGGGTAGTCCGTGGATCGTTTTCGCGCGAAAGATGTGGGGCCTCGGCTGGGTCGTCGTCTTTCTTGCCGTCGTGAACTCGTTCTTCGCCAACGGCAACTCCGCCCTCGTCGCCTCGACGCGCACCTGGTACGCAATGGGCCGCATAAAAATATTGCCGTCGGCCTTTACGCGCACGCACCGTCGATTCTCTTCACCGGTAGTTGGCATTGCTGTTCAGGCACTGGCGACCGTGGTGATTGCTCTGCCGCTCGCGCTCGGGTATGGGCCCGTAGACGCCTTTGAATTACTGGCAACGATCCTTTCCGCGGTGATGATTGCGGTCTACATAGTTATCAACCTGTCGAGCTTCGGCTACTACTTCCGTCGCCAGCGCGATGAGTACAACTGGTTTCTGCACTTCGCGATTCCGATCATCAGCTCTTTGATTCTCATCCCGGTACTGGCGTCCGCGTTGGGAGTGGGGTCCTCGATCTTCAAGTTTGTGTCGCCGTTGCCTTATCCGATCAGTTTGGCGGGGATCGTGGTGATCGTCTGGTTCGTGATCGGACTCGCCTATTTAGCCGTTCTCTTGGTGCGACACCCCGAGCGGGTGACGGATATGGGTACGGTCTTCGAATAGAGCCCACCGGCGATCCGGGCGAGCACTGCATTCATTGGTGGAACCCTTGATTAGGTCTCCCTGTGCAATAAGCATTTGCCGTCAGTAACGCCGTCAGCAACGCCAACGAATGGCAGTGATTTGACATGAACCTGGGTGAATTGGAAAACGAGCGCTTGCACCGACCCGATACGAGGGCGAGTGAAGCGACTGTTACTCAGGCCTCGAGGGAATGGTGAACGATGAGCGCGACGTAGAGAGAATTGCGAGACTCGACTGCATCCAAGTCGCAGTTCAAGATTTTCTCAATCTGTTCCAGACGGTGGTAGAAGGTTGCGCGATTCATGAAGACCGATGATGCGGCCGCCGACTTATTGCCGCCGGACTCAAGATAGGCGTTTAGCGTACCAATCAGGTCAGTACCGTAGCGTTCATCGTGGGTGAGTAGTGCCCCGATTTCGCGCCTGGCGAAATTCTGTAGTCGCGGATCACCGCGCAGGAGATGAATCAAGCCCCGAAGCCTGATGTCCGCTGTGGTAACGAAAAGATAGTCGCCCGGCAAGTTTTCCGCCGCGTCCGCGGCCTCGTTGGCATCGATGAACGAATAATGAAAGTCGTCGATCTCCTGGACCGGTGGTCCAACGCCGATGACGGTAGTGCCGGCGGGGATCAGCTTGTCGGCGCGCTCGTGAATGGCTTTCGCGACCGCGACGAGCACGTTCTTCATCCGGACCTCGCTGGGAGCCGAGATCAAAAGGCCCAGTCGCCCGGGCTTGACCAGACCGACCAGGCCCGTCGCCTCCGCGTCGGCCAAGGCCCTAGATACCGCGGTCGCTTCTTCGCGTGCCCTCGCGTGACGCGCGATATCGGTGAGCGGCGCCCCTCGGTCGTGAAGGACGACCATTGCGACGAGGGATTGGCGTCTCGTCGGAACGCCGAGAGACGCCGTCCTGGTGTGTACTTCGTCTGGGGAACTGTAATGGTGCTCGATGATGTCGGTGATCAAAGTGCGGTGGGTCTGGTGTTCGAGGAGATACTCCTCGCGTTCGATCAAGAGGTTGAGGGCTAACGACGTGGCACCTAGTTCGAGGATCGTCTGCTGAAGGGCGTTGGCGGGGATGCTCGGGAGCAAGACGAGCCGTCCCCAGACCTGTCCACGAGCGCCGACCGGCGCGACGAGCCAGTGTCGCCCATCGATGACAGTGGTGTGGTTCGTCCACGCGGTCTTGCGAGAGCGCTGCTCCCAGTCATCGAGTGCTTCGGTGCCATCGGTCGTAGCGCCGGCGAAGGCCAGCACGTGACCGGCGACATTCTCGAAGATGGCCGGGCAGTCTGCGAGTCGAGCGATCTCGTCGACTATCTCTTGGGGCGCGGCGGCTTCCGCGGCGAGGGTGTGGAAGGCCCGGTGCACGACTTCGCCCAGCTGGAGCTGGCTGATCTGGGAGTTCACGATGATCGCGTGGATGGCTTCAGTGATGGCCACGAAGGGGACTTCGCTATGGAGTGCAATGAGTGGCAGGTTGTGGGCTTCGGCGCTCTGGATCAGAGCTGCAGGGAGGGTGCTAAAACGCCGGCCAAGTTCGATGATCACGCCCGTCGCTTGGGCGGCTGCGAGATCGCTGATGTAAGTGACGAGTTCGTTGTCCGTAGTCGGAAACGCGACGCCCGTGGTCAGTATGAGCTCACCGCCCCGAAGAAGGTGGGCGATATCGGCCACCTCGCTGACGTGCACCCACCTCACGGGTCGGTCCAGGGCGCTCTGGGCTGCTTCGACTGTCGGGTAACCCCGGCGCACCTCAGGAAGCGTCAGGATTTCCGCGACTGTCGGCAATCGTAGGTCGGCCCGGTCCGACGCCTTCACCTCACCAACATTCCGTAAGGGCGATCGAGGAAGTCATGCAAAAGTGCATACGGCCTTGGTTTCTGGCCAACACTGAGTGGCCGAAGGTACGATCTCGCGCCACGTGGTCACGGGAAAACAGTCTATACACATTGCACGAAAAGCTTGAGAATAATCGACATGTTGCCAAGGTTTACGAGCGGCCGCGCTGTTTACAATTTGTGAAGTTTGAAGGTCAATGGGATCAATTCCATCCAATTGGCTGAAATGGGGGGAATTGATGACCACGGCCGTAGGTGTTCTCGCTGAAGTGAAGGACGGTGAACGCCGGGTTGCACTGGACCCGCACGCCGTGGCGATGCTCACCAGTTCGGGTCTCAAGGTACTCGTGCAATGCAACGCCGGTGTTGCCGCCGGATTCTCCGATACCGAGTATCTATTGGCCGGAGCCGATCTCGTTTCGAACGTGGACGAAGTCTGGGGCGCCGATCTGGTCGTCAAGGTGAAAGAGCCGCTACCCGGCGAATTTCGTCAATTCCGTCCCGGATTGAAGCTTTTTTGCTACCTTCATCTTGCCGCCGCCCCCGAGCTGGCGGCCGCGCTGCAAGACGCCGGTGTTGAAGCCCACGCCTTCGAAACGGTCCGAGAGGGCCAAGGTCTTCCGCTTCTCGCACCGATGAGCGATATCGCCGGTCGCTCCGCCGCGATCATGGGCGCCTACTACTTGGCGCAAGGTTCTGGCACCCTGCTCGGCGGCAGTGCCGGCGTCCCGCCGGCTCGCGTCGTTGTCATTGGGATGGGAGTCGCCGGCACGATGGCCGCCCGCGGCGCCCGAGGCATGGACGCCGAAGTGACCGGAGTTGACGTGAACCTCGAACGACTCCGTCAACTTCAGTTCGACGGCACGGTGACGGCCACGTTGGTGTCGTCGTCGAGTGCGATCGGCGAAGTCCTAGAACAAGCGGATCTGGTCATTGGGGCCGCCCTCGTTCCCGGTGCCCGCGCCCCAATCGTCGTCACCGCCGATCAAGTGCGATCGATGCGCAAGGGCTCGGTGTTGGTCGACCTCGCCATCGATCAGGGCGGCTGCATCGAAACCTCGCGACCGACTTCGCTCTCCGACCCCGTCTACGAAGAGAACGGCGTCATTCACTACTGCGTGACCAACGTTCCCGGACAGTTTCCGCGTACCGCCAGCCGGGCGCTGAGCGCGGCGATCGCCCCTCGGGTGCGCCAGTTGGCCCTGGAGCCCGATCACCCAATGCTGGCCGGCTCGCTCAACGTGTCCGGTGGTCGCATCGTTCATCCTGTCGTTGCCGCTGCACTCGACGCATCTTTATCCGCTGCTTAGAACAGAAAGATCATTATGACAACATCGCATTCTGAACTACTGAGTCGTCATCGCAAGGTGATGCCGAGTTGGCTGGCGCTGTACTACGACGAACCGCTGGAACTGGTGAGTGGCGAGGGACGACACGTGCGCGACGCGAACGGAACGACGTACCTCGATTTCTTCGGTGGCATTCTCACCACCAGCACCGGCCACAACGTGCCCGAGGTGGTCGACGCCATCCGAGAACAGGCCGGCAAGATGTTGCACACCTCCACCCTGTACCTCATTCGCCCGATGATCGAGCTGGCCGAACGCATCGCCGGACTGTCAACCATTCCCAACGCCAAGGTGTTCTTCGTAAGTTCCGGCACCGAGGCGGTGGAGACCGCTCTCATGCTCTCGTGTTCGGCGCGCGCGTCCAATCAGGTGTTGGCGCTGCGCAACAGCTACCACGGTCGTTCCTTCACCGCGATGTCGGTCACTGGCAACCGCTCGTGGTCCTCGTCGAGTCTCAGCCCGCTCAACGTGAGCTATGTGCAGAGCGGGAACCGGCTGCACAGTCCCTTCGGGCCCCTTTCGGATCAGGAGTTCACCAAGGCGTGCGTGAGGGACCTGCGTGACGTCATCGAGACCACCACGTCGGGCGACGTCGCGTGCATGATCGCCGAGCCCATCCAGGGAGTCGGTGGATTCGTAGTGCCGCCCGACGGATTCTTCGGGGCGATGAAGAAGGTTCTCGACGAGTACGGCATCCTCTTTATATCCGACGAGGTCCAAACGGGCTGGGGCCGGACCGGTGAACACTTCTGGGGCTTCCAGGCGCACGACATCCAACCAGATCTGATGACCTTCGCCAAGGGTCTAGGCAACGGGCTCGCCATTGGTGGCGTGGTTGGACGGCCCGAGTTGGTCGATTCGGTCCGCGCCAATTCGGTCTCCACCTTCGGGGGCAACCCTCTGTCGAGTGCGGGCGCGCTCGCCAACCTTGACTACATCATCTCGCACGATCTTCAGGCCAATGCTCTGCAGGTCGGCAACTTTCTGCGCGATCAACTCCAAGTACGTACCGGCGCCCTCGGCGTGGTTGGCGAGATCCGGGGTAAGGGTCTGATGGTCGGCATCGAACTCGTCGAGCCCGGGACTCTCACCGCGAATCCCCAGGCCGCCCAAGCGGTGCTCGAAGCCTGTCGTCGCGGCGGCCTCCTGGTGGGCAAGGGTGGCCTCTACAACAATGTGCTGCGCATCGCTCCGCCGATGAGCGTCACGATGAGCGAAGCGACATCGGCCGTTGAGGTACTGACCGAAGTGCTGTACGACGTCGATCAAGCCGCGCAAGGACGAAAGACCGAGATAAGGAGCTTCGCATGAAGCAAATCACCCACTGGATTAATGGAAAGTCGTGGGTCGGTGATGCGACACGTCACGGCAAGGTCTTCGATCCGGCAACCGGAGTGCAGACCGGTGTGGTCGACTTCGCCTCCATCGCCGAAGTGGACGCCGCGGTCACCGCAGCCACCGATGCGTTTCCCGCGTGGCGGGCGACGTCGCTCGCCAAGCGCACCAACGCACTCTTCGCCCTGCGCGAACTGCTCGCCACCCACATCGACGAGGTTGGGGCGATTCTGACGAGCGAGCACGGCAAGGTCAAGGCCGACGCCGCCGGTGAGGTGGCCCGCGGTCTCGAAGTCGTAGAGTTCGCGTGCGGGATCGCTCAACTGTTGAAAGGTGAGTTCACCGAGAACGCGTCGACCGGAGTGAACGTCCACTCGCTGCGTCAACCGCTCGGAGTGGTGGCGGGCATCACGCCGTTCAACTTCCCGGCGATGGTGCCACTCTGGATGTTTCCGTTGGCTATCGCCTGCGGCAATACCTTCGTGCTAAAGCCGTCGGAGAAGGATCCTTCGGCGTCGATCTTCCTCGCGGAACTCGTCGCCGAGGCCGGTTTTCCCGACGGCGTCTTCAACGTGGTCCAAGGCGACAAGGCGGCGGTCGACCGGATTCTCACACACCCCGGGATTGCGGCGGTGAGTTTCGTCGGATCGACCGCGGTGGCCCGGCATGTCTACGAGACCGCGGCCCACGAAGGGAAACGCGTGCAGGCACTGGGTGGAGCGAAGAATCACATGGTGGTCCTGGCCGACGCGGACATGGGAGACGCCGCCGAAGCCGCGGTGAGCGCGGGATTCGGCTCGGCCGGCGAGAGGTGCATGGCCGCCTCGGTCTTAGTGGCGGTGGGCGGCTGCGGTGACGAGTTGGTCGAACGGATCCGAGCGCGCGTGTCGCGACTCACGGTCGGTGATGGCACGAACGCGGACTCCGAGATGGGCCCTTTGGTCACCGCGGAGCACCGCGATCGCGTGGCTTCGTACGTGGGAATAGGCGAAGCGGAAGGAGCGAAGATCGCCATAGACGGACGCGACCTTCAAGCCAAGGGAGCGCCGGAAGGCTATTGGCTCGGGCCGTGTCTCCTCGATGAGGTCACCGTTGACATGCGGGTCTACACCGATGAGATCTTCGGACCAGTGCTGAGCATCATTCGAGTTGACACTCTCGACGACGCCCTCGATTTGATCGAGCGCAACGCTTACGGCAACGGCGCCGCGATCTTCACCAATGACGGCGCCGCCGCCCAGCGCTTCGAGACCGAAGTTGCCGCAGGGATGGTTGGCGTCAACGTCGCCATTCCGGTACCCGTCTCCTACTACTCCTTCGGCGGCTGGAACAGCTCGCTCTTCGGTGACCTGCACATCTACGGGCCCGATGGCGTGCAGTTCTACACCCGCGCTAAGGCCGTGACCAGTCGGTGGCAGAACATTCGCCAACACCACGCCTCGCTCGCGTTCCCGAACGCCACCGCCAGTGAGAAAGAGAAAGTCGACAGCGAGAAGTGAGCAAATGACGCAGTGAGCAAGTTTGGGACCGACGTACGCCACATCAATAGTGAAAGTTTCCGAAGGAGAGACCGCAATGAGCAACCACAACAATGGAGAATTGGACATCGTCCGAGCTGCCCTGGTTCAGACCAGGTGGACCGGCGACAAGGAGTCGATGATCAAGGCCAACGTGGCCCTGGCGCGTGAAGCCGCGAGCCAGGGAGCCCAGGTTCTGTGCTTTCAGGAGCTCTTTTATGGACCGTACTTCTGCCAAGTGCAGGACACCGAGTACTTCTCCTACACCGAGGCCGTCCCGGGCGGACCGACGACCGAACTGATGTGCGATCTCGCTCGAGAGACCGGAATGGTGCTCGTTGTCCCCGTCTACGAAGTCGAGCAAGAAGGCGTTTTCTACAACACTGCATTCGTCATCGACGCCGATGGCACATACCTAGGCAAGTACCGCAAGCACCACATCCCTCAGGTCAAGGGCTTCTGGGAGAAGTTTTACTTTCGACCCGGCAATCTGGGCTATCCGATCTTTCACACCGCCGTTGGACCCATCGGCGTCTATATCTGCTACGACCGCCACTTCCCCGAAGGTTGGCGGGCCTTCGGACTCGCGGGCGCTCGAATCGTGTTCAATCCTTCGGCAACCAGTCGCGGGCTGTCGTCGCATCTTTGGAACCTTGAACAGCCAGCCGCCGCGGTAGCAAACGAGTACTTCGTCGGAGCGATCAATCGAGTGGGGACCGAAGAACTCGGTGACAACGATTTCTACGGGTCCTCGTACTTTGTGGATCCCCGAGGTCAGAAAGTTGGGGAGGACGCCTCGGGCACCGAGGATGAGCTCATTGTTCGTGACCTTGACATGAGCGTATTCACCGACGTCCGCCACACGTGGGCGTTCTATCGTGATCGTCGGCCAGATAGCTACGGGAGCCTGACCGCCCCCTAGGGAGCATGAGGACACGATCAAGAGAGAGGGGAACAGACCAATGAAACTGCTTATCAGTGGAGGTACCGTCGTCAACGCGTCTGGGCCGGTAGCGGCCGACGTGCTGGTCGATGGCGAAATCATCGTAGGTCTCTGCGCGCGCGGTTCCGCATATTCAGCTGAATGGGCGCAAGGCGCCGATCGGGTGATCGACGCCACCGGACAGTTGGTCATCCCCGGGGGCATCGACGGCCATACCCATATGGAGATGCCGTTCGGCGGTACGCAATCGGTCGACACATTTGAAACCGGAACGCGAGCTGCAGCCTTTGGCGGCACGACGACCATCATCGATTTCGCCATCCAGTCCATCGGCACCAGTCTCCGCGAGAGTCTCGACAAGTGGCACGCCAAGGCCGACGGGAACTGTGCCATTGACTATGGCTTTCACATGGCGATGTCGGACGTCAACAAGCAATCGCTCTCCGAGATGGACCTGCTCGTCGAAGAAGGGGTCACCAGTTTCAAGTTGTTTATGGCCTATCCCGGAGTGTTCTACTCGAACGACGGGCAGATCCTGCAGGCAATGCAGCAGGCCGCCAAAAATGGATCGACCATCATGATGCACGCCGAAAACGGCATCGCCATCGACGTGCTGGTCGCCCAGGCCTTGGAGCGGGGCGAGGGGGACCCTCGTTACCATGGCCTCACGCGGCCGGCGATTCTCGAGGCGGAGGCGACGCACCGTGCCATTCAGCTCGCACGCGTTGCGGGTGCCCCGCTCTACATTGTCCATCTTTCGGCGACCGAAGCCTTGCAGGAGGTGGCGGTGGCGCGCGACCGCGGTCAGAGCGTGTTCGCCGAGACTTGTCCGCAGTACATCTTCTTGTCAGAAGAGGACACGGCACGTGAAGGGTTCGAAGGGTCCAAGTACGTCTGTTCGCCGCCACTACGACCGCGGAGCTACCAGCCCGAACTCTGGCGGGGACTCCGCACCGACGATCTCAGCGTTGTCTCGACCGACCACTGTCCCTTCTGTTTCAAGGATCAGAAGCAGCTCGGACTGGACAACTTCTCGAAGATCCCGAACGGCCTGCCGGGGGTCGAGGACCGCGTCAGTCTGATCTATCAGGGGGTCGAGCAGGGAGAGATCTCGCTCGCTCGCTGGGTTGACGTCGTGTCCACCACGCCGGCTCGGATGTTCGGACTCTTTCCCAAAAAGGGCGTCATTGCACCCAGTGCCGACGCGGATATCGTCATCTTCGACCCGAATCAGTCCCGCACGATCTCAGTGGACACTCACCATATGAACGTGGACTACTCCGCGTACGAGGGCTTTGAAGTGAAGGGGAAGGTGACCACTGTGTTGTCACGCGGTGCCGTCGTGATCGAGGGTGACGAGTACGCGGGAAGGTCCGGCGACGGGCGATTCCTTGCACGCGGACTCAATGGCTATCTGCGATGAGCCTCGGTCCTCTGGTCCATTCAAGCATCGATGATGCAGTGGTCGTCATTCAACTGGTGCGCCACGCACCTTCAGTCAGTGGTCGGGAGCATCTGCTCACGGACTCCAAGGTGCAATAGGGAGAAGATATGGATTTCGGGTTAGTAGTACAAACAAATCCACCCGCGAACAAGGTAGTTGAACTTGCGCAGCGAGCAGAAGAGGCTGGATTCACCCACTTCTGGACGTTCGACTCCTGCGTCTTGTGGGAAGAGCCGTTCGTGATCTACTCACAGATACTTGGTGCGACCGAACGAATCAAGGTTGGAACTATGGTGACGAATCCTCTCACTCGTGACTGGACCGTGACAGCATCTCTGTTCGCTACGTTGAACGAGATGTTCGGTCCTAGAACGGTGTGCGGAATCGGACGCGGTGACTCTGCTGTTCGCGTCACCGGAGGCGGACCCGCTAGCCTTTCCACGCTCAGCGAATGCATGACAGTGATAAAGGAACTCGCCGAGGGACGCGCGGTGTCCTTGCACGATACGCAGGTGAAAATTCCGTGGGTTGACGAGGGCGAGCTCGAGATCTGGATGGGGGCGTACGGACCCAAGGCCCTGGAACTGGCTGGCCGGAAGGCTGATGGCCTTATCCTCCAGCTGGCCGACCCGTTCGTGGTGAGGTGGGCTGCGGACGCGGCCCTTGAGTCGGTACGAGCAGCTGGTCGACGGGCGAAGGACTTTACGCTATGCGTGGCAGCTCCGGCGTACGTCGGAAATGACTTGGCCCACCAGCGCGACCAGGTGCGCTGGTTCGGCGGGATGGTCGGGAACCACGTGGCCGACATCGTGGAGCGCTACGGCTCCGATTCGAATATGGTTCCCCAGGCCCTCACCGATTACATCAAGGGTCGAAAAGGATACGACTACAGCCATCACGGCAAGGCGGGCAACCCGGACACGGAGTTTGTGCCGGACGAAATCATCGATCGCTTCTGTATTCTGGGCCCAATTGAGAATCACCGACAACGCCTCATTGAGTTGAAAGAACTTGGCGTTGGTCAGTTCGCACTGTATTTGATGCACGACGATCCTGACGGAACGATCGAAGCGTACGGGAAGGAGATCATAGGAAAACTGGACGCCTAGCAGCGTCCGAAGAGTTGGTGAGAGCGAGTCTCTTATCGGTACACATAAATTTAATTAGCCCTAAGTGGGGGGATGTGGAGTTTCATCATGCGCAGTACGCACAATAAATTGGTGGGTCGTCGAGCAACGGCAGCCACGATGGCGGTGGCGCTGGTGCTGGGTGGGGGCGCCGTAGTTGCGACGTCAGCCAGCGCCTCGGGTTCATCAGCAGTGGCGAAGGGGATCGCCTTAGCCAAGTCTCACTTGGCCCATTACACCGCGATTCCAACCTTCAAAGCGCCTGGTCCGGCCTTCAACGCCAAGACGGATATGAAGAACAAGATCATTTTCAGCATTCCGGTGAACAGCAGTGACCAATTTGTTCAGACTCTGGAAGATGGGATGGCTGCGGCGGCCAAGAAGGTTGGTTTCAAGTTCGTCGACTATCAGAACAGTGGTAGTCCGGCCCAATGGACCACTGGCATGAACGAGGCGATCAGCGAGCACGTAAGTGTCATTGACCTGCTTTCGGGCATCGATCCCAAGACCCTCGAGCCGCAGATCAAGTTGGCTGAGGCCGCCGGTATCAAAGTGATCTCGTCGGATACCTATGGGCTTGGTCAAGCCGCCGATCCACTTCTGAGCGGAACGGTGGATGCGCCTTACGGACAGACAGCCGTGTTGCAGGCCGACTGGATGACTGTGCACTCCGGCGGTAAGGGACAGATACTGCTCGTCGGTTCAAGCGACGTCGCTGCCAGTTCCTTTGGCTTGGCAGCTGAGCAGAAGGAGTTCAAGTTGGTATGTCCGAACTGCAAGGTTTACACCATCAATGTTCCGGTCGCGGACTGGGCGACAACGACGGGGACCCAAGTGCAGGCCCAGTTGCAAGCGCACCCGAACCTGGACTACATCTCACCGCTCTATGACAGCCAGTCGCAGTTCATCATCCCGGCTATCACCACGGCCAACAAGGTGGGCAAGGTCCACATCGTGAGTTACGACGGTACGCCCTTCGTGCTGGGTGACATGCAGACCGAAAAGGGCAAGATTGTTCAGATGGACGTCGGCGAAGACCTGGAATGGGTGAGCCTGGCGATCATCGATAACGAAATGCGTATCGCAAGTGGATTAAAGTCGGTAGCGAATGAAGGCATACCGCTGCTCATCTTCGATACTCACAACGTGAACACCACCGGAACGCCTCCGGTGAACAGCAAGGGTTACGGCTCCTCTGGAGTGAGCGGTTACTACAAACTCTGGGGACTCTAGAAGTGAACCTGCCGTATTGCTTTCAAGCGAGTGGCCACCGGTTGCTTTCGACGGCCACCTTCACCCCACCGGAGATTCTCTCCGGTTGGGTGAAGGTGCGGAGTGGCAATGTGTCCTCTCACCGTTGAACAGTCGGTGTCCATAGCGCTGAATAACTTCAGTGTCGCCTTCGGAGACACGCGAGCCCTCGACGACGTTTCTATGCGAATCATGCCTGGAAAGGTGCACGGTCTGGTCGGTCAGAACGGATCGGGAAAATCTACGCTGATAAAGGTACTCGCCGGCTACCACGTGCCCGAGCCGGGCGCGGTGATTGACGTTGGTGTCCGACCCGTGACCTTCCCGCTCAGCGGTTCATCCTTTCAGGGATACGGCATGTCGTTTGTTCATCAAGATTTGGGATTGATTCCGCAGTTGTCGGTGCTCGAGAACTTCCTCATTCGCGAGTTGAGCTCGAAGAGTCAACGGTGGATCAACTGGTCGCGCGAGAAGGAGCGCGTGAACTTGACGTTCGAGAGATTCCAGTTGCGCCACGTCGATCTGATGGCAAAGGTTGGCAGCCTTTCGCTCGCCCAGCAAGCCATGCTGGCCATCGTGAGAGCACTGGAAGGAGTGACGACTGATCCAGGCGAGGGAGAATTACGTGGAGGACTCTTGGTGCTTGACGAGCCCACGGCGTATCTGCCCGAAGATGACAAGGAACACTTATTCAAACTGATGCGCGATGTAGTTGCCACAGGACGAAGTGTGCTGTTCGTCTCGCATTACCTCGAAGAAGTGCTACAAATCACGAGTCACGTGACCGTGCTCCGCGATGGACGAGTCGTCGGCGATCTGCCCTCGAGGGACTTGACGACCGACGGCTTGGTCGAGTTGATCATTGGTCGAACCTTGCAAAGCGGTGCCGTGAGCACAGCACCCTCGAGCTCAAAAAAGATGGGTCTTCAAGTCGAAAATTTGCGCGGCGGATTCGTCAACGGGGTCGACCTGCACATTCTCGAGGGCGAAATTGTCGGAATAACGGGATTGCTGGGTTCAGGTTTCGAGGACGTTCCCAACCTCATCTTCGGATCAAAGCGGGCGGAGCAGGGAGTCGCGCGAGTGGGTGATACCGAATACGAATTGGGCTCCATGCATCCGGCGCGAGCGATTGACGCGGGCATTGTGCTTATCCCGGCGGACCGACAGCACCAAGGTCTTTCGCTCAGTCTGTCGGTTCTTGAAAATGTGACGTTGCAATTGCTTTCTCAACACCGTAACAAGTTTGGCCTGAGTCGTTCGAAGATGCTGCGGACTACCGAGCGTCTGATGGAGGACTTTGACGTTCGACCGAGAGATCCCCTTCGAAAGGTCAGCGAGTTGAGCGGAGGGAACCAGCAAAAGGTCCTGATGGCGAAATGGCTCGCTTCTGATCCACGAGTAGTCCTTCTTGATGAGCCGACGCGCGGAGTCGACGTCGGTTCGCGTCAGGACATCTTGATGAAGATTCGGGCGGCGGCGATACGTGACGGGATCAGCGTACTTTGCGCTAGCTCCGAACCCGATCAGCTAGTCGAGCTCTGCGACCGGGTATTGGTGATGGGCGGCGGGCGAGTGGTGAGCGAACTAGCGCGTTCAGAGTTGACCAAGGATCGAATCGTTGAGCGTTGTTACAGCGCTGCAGCGTCGAACGTTGTATGAAGGGTGAAATAGTCATGAGTCGAAATGACGGCGCAAGCGCTGGAGATCAAGTAGTAGCGGGAGCCAATGGTTCATCGACGACCACGATGCACGTTAATGGGGACCCTCTGGTGATGGATCGTGGACCGGTCCGCCCCAAGAGCCGGACCTCGTCGTTCGTCAAGGTTGCCGAGCGGATCGGCGTTCCGGTCGCCCTCTTAATAGTCATTGTCATCTTCGGATTTCTCGAGCCGTCAACCTTCCTCACGACGGGAAACCTCACCACGATTCTCGCGTCGCAGGCCGTCCTGGTCGTACTGACGCTCGGACTCATCATTCCGCTGCGCGCGGGTGACTACGATCTGTCCATCGCTGGAACACTCACACTGTCGGCGATGATGATCGGTGTGCTCAACGCGCACCTGGGGATGCCGATATGGCTGGCCATTGTCTGCGCCCTCGCCATGGGAGTGAGCGTCGGATTCATCAACGGTTTCCTGTCGTTATTTTTTCGGATTGATCCTTTCATCGTTACCTTGGGTATGGGCACCCTGCTGCTGGGAATAGTGCTCTTGATTTCAGGTGACCAAACATTCAGCGGGGTCTCAACGGGACTTGTAAACGTGGTCATCATCGACCGATTCCTCGGAGTTCCGCTGGAGTTTTACTACGTTCTCATGATCGCCGCGGTCATCCACTACGTGTTCGAATACACGACGGTGGGCAAGCGACTGTTGTTTGTGGGTACGGGCAGAGAGGTAGCCAGATTGAGCGGTATCCGCGTCGGCAAACTGCGGATCGGTGCGCTCGTTTCCTCCGGCTTCCTGGGCGCTCTGGCCGGAATAATTTATGCTGGGACCAGTGGTTCAGCCGATCCGTCCTCCGGAGCCTCGTTCCTGCTGCCCGCATTTGCTGCCGCATACTTGGGAGCGACCACGATCATGCCGGGCCGGTTCAATCCTTGGGGAGCGGTGGTGGCGGCCTACTTTCTGATTACGGGAGTGACTGGTCTCGCAATTCTTGGCATAAACACGTGGGTGCAAGATGTCTTTTACGGCGGTGCACTCATCATCGCGGTAGTGATGTCTCAGCTCGTACGACGTCGCCAGCAGCAAGACATCGCGTAACTGCTGGTGATCCAAGAGACTGGGTCTGACCAATGGACCTCACTACTGGATTCAGTTTCGGCCGTTGACAAAATTCGAAACTGGATGCAGCTACGCGGTCGTCACTCGAACCCTGGTCGACCATATCTATGAAACTCGAGTACTTCGCTGATAAAACTCAGGAGTGCTCAAAGTGTGGCGAGTCTCGTGCACGCCTCATTAGACGAACTTGCTGAGGCCGCCTTCTCGAAGTCGCGATGCTGTCTATGCGTCACACCGGGCGGGTAGATTTCCGGTGCCCGCGAATATTGGCGAACACACAGTTGGAAGGTACCAAGCGCGATGAACGGCTGCGGCAATCTTGGACTCAGGACTTCAACGGCAATAGTCGACCAGTGCAACCGGGTGTGCATTCAGCGTGTGCAAAGCATTCAACCAGGGATTCTGCGGAGCACGAGGTCTGTTGGTCGCCGTTCTGAGGTTGACACGGCCCACTATTAAAACCCTTCTTCGGAGTCGATCTTTGATATCGAACAAAGTTGTCACGATTCATCAGACTGCGCTGCAATGCCTCCCGTCTTTCGAATTGGCATCCATCACAGACCAACTGGGTAGGGAAAGATATGCTTCGCCTTTTCAGGAAGATGTGGGGGCGTCGAATCAATAGTTACTCATTGAATCCTTCTGACGCCTGGCGCCGTTTGTTCCAGGTGCTACCTGACGAGATCGTTATCGTCGACGAATATGGGCGGATTCGATATATAAGCGAACAGGTCGGAATCCTGACTGCCCCTACGCCCGATGCGTTCATGGGCCAGACCGTAGAAGTCCTAGTTCCTCCGAGATTCCGAGATGGCCACGTCGTGGATCGTTCCCAGTACTCCGAATCGCCGAGCGTGCGAACGAGGGATTACTCCCAGGGTTACTCGTTTCCGTGCAAAGAGGAATTAAAATTAAATTGGCGCTCACGCTGTCGTCCGTCACAGTTCACGACACGCCGTGGGTCGTCGCGGCGTGTCGCGAAAAAAGGCCGGAGGCAACGGCAGAGGACGACGGCACCGAGATCGACACGGGTATTGTGACCTCGAAGCCCGCTTCCGCCGGGGAGTTATCGGACAGTGAGGAGATTTTTCGCCTCGCGTTCGAGGACAATATGACTCCCATGATCTTCACCGATCTCGAGGAACGAATCGTCACGGCCAACGACGCATTTTGTCTGTTGATTGGACGCACCAGAGGGGAGATCCTCGGAAATGATTTGAAATCATTCACCCATCCCGATGACGTCGGCATCACCGAAGATGCGCACCGCCGCATCACCAGAGGCGATGAAAATCAGGTGCACTACGTCCAGCGCTATCTGCACAAGGACGGGCGGCTGATTGTCGTCGAAGTCTCGAAGTCCGCCGCCCGTAACGCTTCAGGCAAGATGCTCTGCTCCATCGTCTCGCAACGCGACATTACCGATCGGACTCGGCGAGATCACGTTTTGGAACTACGTACAGAGGTGAACAAACTCGCGATAATCGCCTCCAGTGAGGCAGAATTTATGCAGCAACTGTGTGATGTCCTCGTTAGTAAGGGTCGATACATGCTCGCATGGATTGGAGTCACTTCCAGCGGCGAGGAGGATGGGGTCGACATCGTCTGTGCCGCGGGTGCCACTGGCTACCTCTACGGCGACATGGTGTCCTGGTGGGGATCGAAGGAGAGTGGGCTCGGTCCCACGGGGTCAGCACTGCGAACCTTGGAGAGCCAGGTGGTGAACGACCTCGTCAACGAGGCGATGTACGGACCCTGGCGCGAGCGCGCGTCCCAATTCGGATTCGGCTCTTCTGTCGCCCTTCCCTTTGCTTCTGGAACGCAGAGGTCAGTACTTAATATCTACGCTCGGGACGTTTTTGCGTTCGATAAAATCACGATGATTGGGCTTGAGGAAATTAGATCAGAGACCGAGTTCGCTATCGTTCACGTTCGTTCGATGCGGCAGAACGAAGCGGCCCTGGCGAGGCTTACGCTCGCAAACAATGCCCTAATAGAAACCGAGCAGCGCTTCCGTCTCGCGTTTGAAGACAACATGGCGCCGATGATCTTCACCAATCTCGAGAATCAGGTGATCGCCGCCAATGACGCTTTCTGTCACATGATCGGATACGACAGAGCAGAGATTCTAGGACGTGGCACCGGACATTTTACTCATCCCGAAGATGTGGAAATTGTTAGCGATCCGCAACGACGTTTGATCTCCGGTGCGGTTGAACAGGTGGGCTTCGTCAAACGCTACATAAGCAAGGATGGTCAAGTAATTGTCATTAGTTCCTTGAAGTCCGCAGCGCGAAACTCCGACGGTGAAATTCTCTATTTTGTCAGTTCTCAGCGGAACATCACCGAGGAGCGCGCTCTTGCTGATCAACTCTCGCACCAAGCACTGCACGACCCGCTCACCGGGCTCGCCAACCGGGCACTCTTCGAGGACCGGCTCTCGCAAACGATCGCGAGGATCGAGCGCCACGGCGGGTTGGGCGCCGTGTTGCTGTTGGATCTCGATGACTTCAAGGGGGTGAACGACACGTACGGTCACCTCATTGGAGACCAGTTGCTCGTAGGAATTGCCCGTCGCCTCGAACTCGTGACTCGCTCCGCGGACACGCTTTGTCGCTTCGGCGGCGACGAGTTTCTCTATCTGGCCGAGGGTCTGACTTCACCGACTCAAGCCGATGAAGTGGCGGATCGACTTCTCGAAGTACTCACCGAACCGTTTTCGTTCAATGGAATAGATCTAGTGCAGCACGCGAGCATCGGGGTCGTAGTTTGCGACGGGGTGGGCGCCAACGACCGCGATTACGTGCAAGAAGCTGACGTGGCCCTTTACGAAGCCAAGCGTCTCAGAAGTGGGCGTCACTTAGTTTTCAATTCGAGCATGCAACAGAAGGCGATCAGCCGCTTCTCGCTCAGTCAGGAGCTTCGCCACGCTCTCCAGGCCGGGGAACTCTCGATGCACTACCAACCCATTGTCGATCTCTCAACAGTCGACGTGGTTGGTTTCGAGGCATTGATGCGCTGGCAGCATCCCGAGCGGGGATCGATCCCCCCCGACGTGTTCATCCCGCTCGCCGAACAGAGCGATCTCATATTGGAACTCGGTTCTTTCGCAATGCGCGAGGCAGTGGCGGCAACCCGTTCTTGGGAGCCGATTGGCGCTCAAGGCACGCGACCATTTCTCACGGTCAACTTCTCCGCACACCAGTTTCACAATCCTGGCCTGATATCGATGATTGAGGGCGCGCTCTCGGAAGGTGGGATGTCGCCCGAGCGTCTCATCATCGAAATCACAGAAAGCGTGGCGCTGCTCAATGTCACCGAAACAATTAACACGGTGTCGCATCTGAGTCGAATCGGAGTTGGCCTCGCGCTTGACGACTTCGGTACTGGATACTCGTCGCTCTCCTACCTCGCACTGCTGCTTCCGAGAATCATCAAGATCGACCGATCCTTCGTGAGTCCCGAGTTGGAGAGCGAACATAACAGCACGCTGCTCGAGGCGATCGTCTCGCTCGGCCACAAACTTCATACCATCGTGCTCGCCGAGGGTATCGAGACGCAAAAGCAACTTGAGCACCTACGCAATCTCGGCTGTCAACTCGGCCAGGGTTTCCTCTTCTCACCCGCCGTGCCAGCCAGCGATGTGCAAATCGTGCGTAATAGGTTGGCCGGGAAGTAGTAACCAGGAGTTAGTTCCCTGAGCGTCGTTCAAGATGTTCGAACGCCGGCACAGTTTCGCGCGGGGGCCGTAACGTTGATCCGTTTCATAAGGAGATATTGCAAATGTCTCCGGTCGCGGCGTAAATCAATCGATAGCGTTGGCAAGGCGAGCGTCGTACTCGTCAGCGAGTGCGAGCAGCTCCTTTGCCCCGTCGCCGCCAAAGCATGAGCCATGCATCACCGCCAAGTTGGCGGGAGCGAGGGCGGCGAGGTTCCGAATAGTCGGCCCAGTCTTCGGTGTCAGGCATGTTGCCCCAAAGACATCTTCGGCCCGCGAGGCGGGTCCGACGATGTCATCGTTCGTGATGGCGGGCGGGTCGCCGAGTTGGGTGAATAGATCGCCGCACAGGAGCGTCTTGGTCGTCTCTTCAAACAACACCCGGGCTTCCCAGCCGTGGGGAACGTGCGGCGTGTCAATGTGGAGTACACGGTGTTCTCCCAATTCGATGACTTGACCGTCGGCGAGCGGCACTGGCGCACGGTCGGCCAAGTCGTTGAACGACACCATGCACCCCAGAGCCCCGTGGGCCACTTCGGCGTGGGGCGCGGCGGCGAGCAGCTCATTCATGGCGCCGCACTCGTCGGCCTCAAGGTGGCCGAAAGTGATCCAGCGAAGTCGCGCGAGGGGGGTGATCGTGGAAATGGCCGCGGCCACGAGAGGGAACATAGCTCGGGGTCCGGTGTGGAACAGCAAGGGCTCATCGTCGTCGATCAGGTACTGGTTGAATGTGAAGCCGGTGGGTCCGATGTCGGGGACGAAGGTCGAAAGTCGATAGATGCGGTTGGCGACTTCGTTGATGCGTGTTTCCATTGCTGTTCTCCTTGGTCGGTTTGCTGTGTTCGATCAGAATGGGACGACGGTGGTGAGCAGGCCGGTAGCGGGTACGCGGCCAGCGAGTGTGCGGCAGAATTCGACGGCGTCGATGGATAGGTGTTCTGTCCCGGGTAGGTCGGGCTCGTGGGCGTACGTCCGGCCGGCAGGGCCAGTGAGTTCGAGTACGAAGGGCTGGCCATGTCGGCGCGCCCATTCAGCAACAACGTCGGCGATGATGCGAGCATCGTGGTCGGTGTTGAGCTCGAGTGACCGGCCGAGTGCGCGGGATAAGTCGACGCGGTGCATCCAAAGGTCACGTAGATATATGGTGTCGATGAGGTAGCCCATATTCCAAGTTTCGAACACTGGGCCATCGACAGCGAGCTTCGCATGATTGCGCACGAGCGCTGGTGTGCGCTTGCGTCCACGGACGGTCTTTGGCGCAACGGCCGCGAGACGCTCGACAATCTGCCTAGGACTGAGGTCCATCCGCTCGTGCACCTGCACGGCTGACAATGCAGCTTCGAGGGGTCCGCCGTTTTGTTTGCGAAAACTGCGGGCTCGCCGTAGTTGATGAATGTTCTCGCGTAACGACGCGCCCGATTCACATGCACCAAGCACGTGTTGATACATGGCCCGAACGTCCCAGGCGGGGCAGTCGGTGGCGGCTGACCACGCTCCATCGTCAAGGGATCGCAGCGACGCGAGCGTGTGCTCCAATTCGCGCGCCTGAAGGCTCATCGCCTCTGGATGACTTAACGATTCAATAGTTGCGACTTCGATCATCGTCATGTTGAGATTCCTTTCGTTCGAGCCGGGCGAGATCCGGGTTTTCGCGAGCCACGCTTTGGCTGGCAATGGGCAATGAACATGTTCACCGATTCGTCGATGAGGCGTGTCCAGCGATCCCCTCCGGGGTCGTTAGAGATCTGCTGATCGACGAGACCGATTGTCAGTGCGGTCCACATGTCGCAATGGCGCTCTTCGGTGATTCCGCTGAGGACGAGCAGTTCGCGAACGCGCGCGAGTGCACGTACCGCGGGTGCGAACGACTCGGGAGACGGTTCGAAGCCGGGGAGCGTACGTTGGAACAACAGCTGATAGCGCGTTGGGGAACTGGTGCAGAACAGCGAAAACCGGTTTGCGATCGCCACGAGTAGTTCGCGTGGGTCGTCGCACTCGTACGGCTCGGCCACTTTTACTTCGAACTCGGTCGCCGCCCGGCCGAACATGGCGTCGTAAATCGCGTTCTTTGAATCAAAATAGGCGTACACCGTTGGCGCCGTTATTCCCGCTCGACCGGCCAAATCTCGCAGCGACAAACCAGCGAGGCCCTCTTCGATCACCAATGACCAGGCGGCATCGATAATTGCCTCGTGAGCGGAGTGTCGGCGGCCTTCTCGCCAATCGATTTTTGACGGTGTATTAATCATCGTTCGTAATAGTTGCACAATGTTAAAGTATTGTCAAGTACGGTTAAAGCTTTTTATTGAAGCCGTTTTCTCGTCGCTATGCACGATCCCGAGTGCGTTGTACCGACTGCTAGTGAACTTGGTAGCAACACCAAACCTTCGACGGTTCCGCTACTACTATTCAACCGAAAGCGGACGTTACCCGTACCAACCGTAAGAGGATGGATATGTTCGAACCGATAAAGTGCTCGCGAGGTCGACGGTTGCGCGACCAGACGACCGCACTCATCTTGACCGGGATGGTTCTTTTTGGTGCGGTGGTGATGGTCTCCCCGGCCACGGCCAGTGCTGGCGGGGCGTCGAATACCTTCACGTTCAAGGGCGCCTACAGTGGAACGCTCAAACTCACACCCTCATCTTTTAACTGCTCTTTCGGCAAGGCGTACAGCGGCAAGGGGTTCTTGGTGACCCTCTCTCATATGAAGGGGACCATCGCCGGCGCGGGAAAGGGTGCGTGGGCTTTTGGGGCCTATCCCTCCAAGAAGGGAACGACGCACGTGGGCGCGGCCAACGTGAAGTCGCTCACCGACGCGTCGTTCCAAAGCAGCGGCTCTCCAATCATCTCCTTTCTCGAGACATCCGGGAGCGTCACGTACAAAGGATCAACCGGTTCGATCAAGATCACGGTCGAGTACCACGCCGTGGGCAGCACAACCTACGGCAAAGTTGCCACGGTCACCGGAAGTTGGAACTGCGGTTCTTGACGTGGCGCTGACCCCCTGACGGGACCGACCCGTCTACTCCTGGGGTGAGATACCTGAGCCAGGAAAGAAGCCGGTTTGAGTTCGGTGCAGTAGTGTTCGAGCACCATTAACCAATGTCCAAACATCATTTGACAAGATTCGGACCGACCTGTGAATACACTGCGTCAACGTACCCAAGTCCGAAGAACCTCGCGTCGGGGTCCATTGGACCGACACTCAATTCAATGAAAGCGCCGCGCCCGCTCTTCTTTGTCTTCTTTCTTCTTGCATGTTTCGGGCCGCTTCTATACGCCGCCGACTTGAGTAGGAAGGGGCACCACGTGCCCCTCGTGCTGTACATCATCGCGGAGGTCGTGGTCGTGAGTCTCGCTCTCTTTTTCGGGCTTCGACGCCAGCGCCAGCGCAAGTAGCTCGGAGATCAACTCGAATTTGTGGTTGGTGGTCTCCTGGTTGACAGTCGTTACTTGACTCGTCTCACGCAGGCCCAAGTGACGCTTTGTGGGTCGCGAGAACCTTGTCGAGGTTCGCGGGGCTGAGAGCGCGGTGGGGGAGATCGGCGGCGGCGGGCCGCATACCGGCGATCAAGAGGTCGAGGTGGCGTCGCCACGCATCCGGAGCGACGGGGAGCGTCGCTTCGAGGACGCCAAGCAAGGAAAACATTGCGAGTGACAGGTCGGTGCTGGTGAGGTCGTGGCGAATGAGGCCATGCTGCTTCGCGTCGACGAGAAGTCGGGCGATGAGTTGACGGACGGTCTTCACCATTTCGTGGTCAGTGTTCCAAAGTCGCCGCAGGTACCCCGCGTGCTCAGCTTGATAGGCGCTGGACGCCGCCAAAAACCTTTCGAGACCGACGCCGTCCGGTGACTTCAAGGCGTCGCGGGCCATTTGAATCGTGGTGCTGAGGATTTCGCGGATGAGGGCGTCGACGAGCGCTTCCTTGGTGGGAAAGCGCCGGTAGAGCGTACCGATACCGACACCCGCGACACGCGCAATCTCGGTGACACTGGCGTCCAGGCCCTGTTCGTTAAATACCTGTACGGCCGCAGTGAGAAGTTGCTGGCGGTGTAGCGCGGCATCCTTGCGGAGGGGTCGCTCCGCGTTGGTGGTAGTGGTCATGAGCAGGTCACTCGGATTCGTCGCCGACGAGCGTGCCACCGGCGACCATGCCGAGCTCGGCGTGGGGCATCGTGGCCTCGGTCATTGACGCGGGCGGGCGCAGCCTTCCGGGAACGAAGAAGGCGGCGATCGTCGCGGCCATCGCGGCGACGGTCAACAGCGCAAAACCGTGGGTGTAGCCAGACTCACGGGGGTACGAACCCGCGCGCATGCCCGAGGTCACGATGCTGCTCATGACCGCTGCGCCAACCGAACCGCCAATGGTACGCACGTTGGCGTTCATGCCGCTCGCGACACCCGTCTGCTCGGGCGGAACCGCCACCACGACGAGGGCCGACATCGACGCGAAGGCGAGACCGAAGCCGATACCTTCGACGACCATGGCCAGAAGAATCTGCCACTGGGCGGCGTGGGCGAAGGTGAGGAGTGCGAAGGTGACGATGCCGACCAGAAGTCCGGTGACGAGCACGGACTTACTGCCGAAGCGCTTCGAGAGGGGTCCCGACAACATGCCAAAGGCGAACATGAACACGCTCGACGGCAGCAGGATCAGTCCCGAGTGGGTGATACTCACGCCGAAGCCGTAGCCCGCTGTAGTTGGGGTCTGCAGGAACTCGGGCAGGAACGCGAAGACCGCGTACATCCCGACACCGAGCAGCAGCGCCACGAGGTTCGTCGTCCACACGGCGGGAATCCTCATCATGTTCATGTCGATCAAGGGGTGTGCGGAACGCGCTTCGACGACAACCCACACGACGGCGAGGACGACCGCGCCAATTAAGAGACCGATGACACTCGTCGACCCCCAGCCCCACGTCGGCGCCTCGCTAATGCCGAGTATCAGGGCCACGAGCCACGCCGAGAGCAGGACCACGCCGGGCCAGCTGATCTTTCCGAGGGTGCGAACTTGCGACTCCGGAATGACGAGATGCGCGGCGACCACGGTCAAGGCCATCACGATCATCGGAATCCAGAACAGCCAGTGGTAGTCGAGCGCGTCGACGATGGGTCCGGCCAGCACGATGCCGATCCCGGCGCCCGCCGCGGCCAATGCCGCGATGACGCCGATGGCGCCCATCACCTTCTCCTTCGGGAACTCGTCGCGGATAAGCCCGAAGGACAGGGGTAGGACACCACCACCAACGCCCTGGATGACTCGCGCCACGATCATCAACGTGATTGAACTCGCGACCGCGGCTAAGAGAGATCCGACCGTGAGTGCCACCAACGTCATGACGAGCAGTCGTTCCTTGCCGTGCATGTCGCCGAGTCGGCCCATGATGGGCGTGAAGATGGCCGCCGACAATAGGTAGGCGGTGAGTACCCACGTGACGGAGTTCTGCGAGGTATGCAGTCCCGCTTGGATAGTGGGCAGCACCGGTATGACCAGTGACTGCAGCAATGCGTAGCCCCCGACCGCGAGGGCCAATACGGCGTACGTTGCCTGATAGGGCCTCCGGGACTTTTCTACCGCCATTGCTTGCCCCTGATGTCTAAGCGGAGTGATCGCTCCGTATAATGACACTATCCGATGAAACGGAGACGACCCTCCGCTTAAATTTCACTGGTGTCGTGACTCGTGCCACGCGAGCATTCGCTCGATCTCCATCTGATGATTCCTCCAAGGGGATTAGGTGTAGAGCGATCGTCGTCGAGAGCGCCCGGCTCTCTTCGATGAGGTTGAGACATGAAGAAGACATTCGTCGAAGTTGTCGTGGAGAAACAGGGGGACGGCGACCGGTCCTAAAGAGGAGCGGTCTCGCCGAACGTCCTGATTGCAAGTCGAACTAACTCGGATTAATCTCACTCCATGCCGACTACCACAGCCAATGGGATCAGGATTGAGTACGACTCATTCGGCGACCCCGCGTCCCCGCCCGTCTTATTGATCATGGGACTCGGCGCACAAATGACGCTGTGGGATCCAGAGTTCTGCCAAGCGATAGCGGACCGAGGATATTACGTGATTCGATTTGACAATCGCGATATCGGACTGTCCACATGGTTCGATGACGCCGGCTCAGGCGAACTGGGCGACGTCGTGTCCGGCGCCGTCGGTGCGTCCTATTCACTCGCGGACATGGCGGCAGACGCGGCTGGTCTCCTCGACGCACTCGGCATAGAGTCGGCGCACATCGTCGGCGCCTCGATGGGCGGAATGATCGCCCAAAGCTTCGCAATTGATTACCCGACCAAGACTCGCACTCTCACTTCGATCATGTCGACGACCGGTGACCCGGCGGTTGGTCAACCGTCGCCCGAAGCGCTCAGTGCGTTATTGGGTCCGGCGCCGACTTCGCGTGAACAGGCGATCGAGAGTGGCGTGTTGCTCTGGAAGGTGATCGGTTCTCCGGGTTACCCCTCTGATGAGTCCCGTACTCGTCAGCGTGCCGCATCAGACTATGACCGTGCATTCCATCCCGCTGGATTGGTCCGCCAGGTCGCGGCAATCCGCACGCAGCTCGATCGCACCGCGGCCCTCCGGTCGGTGAGTGCGCCGACGCTCGTCATCCACGGAGCTGAGGATCCGCTGGTCGATCCTTCGGGGGGCCACGCTACGGCCGACGCGGTCCCCAACGCGAAACTCAAGATCGTGCCTGGTATGGGTCACGATCTTCCTCCCGCGCTGAACAATGAAATCATCGACTCGCTCGTGGAGCACTTCGCACGCGCCGATTAGGTGCTCGAACGATTCAAGTTGGCTTCATCAATCGCCCTCGACGTGCGAACGCGGGTCGAATGCCCTCGGCCAGAGCACGGCCGGTCGCCGGTACCACGATTATGGGTCGACGACGAGCGGGAATGATACGAACGTTAAAAGTGTGCCACCCTACGCCAAAGAGTCTCAAATTTCGCGACTCGTCACGAATAAATGACTATCGGCACTGACGTCGACACGAGTCAGGGAATCAAAATAATTTTGCCGTGCGCGTGACCGGCAGCGAGTTGCCGGTGCGCTGCGGCGGCCTCAATCAGCGGGTACGTCGCCGCAATAAACACTCGCAGGGAACCCTTCTCCACTCGTCGAATCAGTTCAAGTCGCGCCGCTGATCGGATCTCGACGCCGGGGTCGGCTCCAGGACCACCACCGAGTGCTTGTATGCCGTTCGAGCTACTTCGAGCAGAAGAAACAATCGTCGCGATCCGTTCGCGGTTCGCGACCAGTGCCACTGAAACATCGACTGCTTCGTCAGTGCCGACAAGATCGATGGCGGCCGTGACGCCCGCCGGCGCGAGGGCGCGAATTCGCTCGAGCAGCCCATCGCCATAAACAACCGGCTCGACGCCCAGACTGCGAAGTCGTTCGTGCTGGGCCTCACCCGCGGTTCCGATCACTCGGACGCCGTCCGCCACCGCAATTTGCACGGCCATCAGGCCAACGCCCCCGGCCGCACCATGCACTAACAACGTGTCTCCCGCGGTCGATTTAGTCGCCCGCAACGCGTGGATAGCGGTGACGCCCGTCAGCATTAATCCGCTCGCCTCTTCGAAGGACATTGTCGACGGTTTCGCCAGCACACTGCTTGGCGGGCTCAGAAGACCGCTGGCGTAGGCGCCGGACGCGCTATAGACAATGACTTCGTCTCCAATGGCGATTCGCCCGCTCGGTCCTTCGAGTTCGCCACCAACCTCGGTGACGATCCCCGCGGCCTCAAAGCCAAGTGACATGGGAAGATTGGATGGGTCGTCACCGTACGCACCGCTATAGAGCTTGTAGTCAACTGGATTGGTTCCCGCCGCGTGAACCTCGATCAGTACCTGGTCGGGTTCGGGATCGTTGAGTCTGGACTCGACAGCCGAAAGGACTTCTGGTCCACCGTAGGCAGCCGCGACGACCGAAGTTATCTCCATACGCTGAAGGTTATAGGGAGCGACGCAGCACGAGCGCAGTCCTCTTTCGCGCTTCATGCAGTAATGGTCGCCACGATTGGACTGAGTCGGCGCGCCGGTACACGCCGGACAATCGTGGAAGAAGGAGTTTGACTCAATCAACGTGGCAGTCGTTACTCATTAGTGCGTCGTGCTCATAATGAGCACGATCCCGGGATGGGGTCGTTACTCCAGTGCCGCGCACTCGTGAGCTTCCAACGGGCGCAGCGCATTTTGCTGACCACGCAAGGGCACCGTGTCGTCACCACCTTGCGCAGGTGATAGGCCTTCATACTGTAAATCCATGTTGAATTTTGATGAGAGGTGACAGCCATGGCCGCTTCAACGGTGCAGAGAATATGTGTGACGGGAGCGAGTGGGAAGGCGGGGCGTTCCGTGGTGCGGGACCTCCTCGAACATGGCTACGACGTCGTGGCGACTGACATTTCATCTTCAAGAAAAGACGTGGAGAACGGTGCCGTCCGTGCGGACTTAACCGATTACGGTCAGGCGCTCCAAGTGCTGAAGGACGTCGACGCAGTTGTTCACCTCGCCAACATTCCGGCGCCCGGGATCTACACTCCGGCAGTCACGTTCAACACGAATATGGCAGCGAACTTCAACGTGTTTCACGCTGCCGCCAGTTGCGGCCTGAGCCGCGTGGTGTGGGCTTCAAGTGAGACGACACTCGGATTGCCGTTCACTGAGGGCGCGGGACTTTCGCCTCGGTACGCACCGGTGGACGAAGATCACTACCCGGTACCGACAACGACCTACGCGCTCTCGAAGGTCGCGAGCGAGACAATCGCGGGACACATCTCGCAGTGGTCGGGGATAGCGTTCGTCGCGCTTCGCTTCTCTAACATCATGGATCCAGAGGACTACCGAGCGTTTCCCGCGATGTGGTCGGATCCACACGCTCGCAAGTGGAACTTGTGGGGCTACGTGGATGGTCGCGACGTCGCCGCCGCGTGCCGCCTCTCCCTTACGGCGCCATCTGCGGACATTGCGGGAAGCCCGGGCCTGATCATTGCGGCGGCTGACACGGTCATGAACCGACCGTCGGCGGCGCTCTTTGCCGAGGTGTTCCCCGGAGTCCCACTCACTCGCGAACTGGGAGAGTTTGAGACGTTGCTCGCCATCGGCCGGGCTCGCGAAATTATTGGGTACGCACCACGCCACTCTTGGCGCGATCACATCGCGGAGTCCTGATTCGAAGGTGCTGTTGACAAGGGCGGGCTGGCCGGGAACTCTCCGACAGCTTTTCGTCGATTTTCCAGAGACGTGGGCTGCGTTGAAGCGAACGGTGGAGTCATGACCGCACCACACCGACTAGATCAGTCGCTCCAGATCGATTGGTGGCCGAACACAAGGCATTATTCACATCGTGTGGAAGTATTTGGCGATGATCGCTCAGGGATCGCCAATGGTTGACCGTGAGACGACGTCGTTCCGTGCCTTGGTCGATAGATGACGAAGGACACCGGTCGATCGCGCGGCGCTTCTGAGAACAATGATCCTTCGACCTTCGTGTCGCGTCGCCACCTTCTGCGCTGGATCGTGGGGGGAGTTGGCGCGGTGGTCGTGGCTGGCGCCACGGGCCTGGAATTGGTCAGTCACGGCGTCCTTCCGGGTACGCAGTTGCTTGACGAGATCGACGGTGCCTGCTCGTTGCCCGCGCCGAAGTTGTCGTTCGAGTCAGTTGGTCCGAGCGAATCAGGAAGTTTCTTCTCCGTCGCGCGTCACCGTCGCGTGGGATACACGATCGCCTATCCGCCGGCGCATCGACCAGGCGACTCGCTTCCGCTCATTGTGATGCTCCACGGATACGGCCAGAATCACTCGACCGCCCTCGTCGGAATGACGCCCGCCCAGGCGATGGCACTTCGCGGCAATGGCGCGGCGCTCACGCCGATGGCCATGGTCACCGTCGACGGTGGCAACGGGTACTGGAATCCCCATCCCGGCGATGACCCGATGACAATGGTCGTCGACGAACTCATCCCCTTCTGTCAGCGCAAGGGCCTCGGTGTCGCTCCGGAGAAAATCGGCCTGATGGGAATATCGATGGGCGGCTATGGTGCGCTCGCCATCGCCGAACGATTCCCGGGTCTGGTCTCGGCGGTCGCGGCAATCAGTCCCGCCGTCTGGACGTCGTACGCGCAGGCCCGCGCCGCGAACACCGGAGCCTTCGCGTCCGGGACGTCTTTCGGCAGCGGCGATGTAATCGCGCACGCGAGTTCCCTGCACGGGATTGCGGTGAGGGTGGCGTCGGGCGTCGACGATCCTTTTCACCCAGGAGTCGAGACATTGGTCAGTGCTCTTCCGTCGAGCAGGACGGAGGTTTTCTCCGCGGGCTGTCACACGAATTCGTTGTTTCTGGAACAAGAGCCACCGTCGATTATGTTTCTCGCTCGTCATCTCACGTGAGTCATCGTCAAAACGATCATTTCAGTGAGGGACAACGCAGTCAATCGACTTCATTCAAGGTGAGTTGCAAGAACGCCCATTCGTTGGGATCGCAACCTAGTTGCGACCACAGATCTCTTTGACCGGTGCTACGTGTTTCAACGAGGGTCCGTTGGCTCCGACGAACATTCGTGCGATCGCCGGACGTTCATCACCCACGACCACGAGGTTGTTGGGGGACACATCTCCTTGGAGCGACCACTGAAGGAAACGGATGGTCACAGCCGCTGCCACTCCAAAGGACGGAGCGTCCGCACCGTCGAACGGAGGGAGGTGATGCGCCGTCAGAAGTTCCAGGAACCATTTGTTCGGTTGTCGAATTCCGTCGTAGAGATGCACACCAAAACGAACTGGATTGCACTGGTCGGCCAGGCTCTGCACGACGAGGAGGTCCGGTCGGCTGGCTTCGTCAGCGTAGGACTGGGCGATGTCTTCGGCGCCGGACAAAATGATCACCGATTTATACGAGATTCCCGTGCGCAGACTGGCGTAATTCTCGCCTTGGGGGTCGAGTCCGTGATCGTAGGCCAGCATCCCCACCGCTTCGGCACCGTCGGAGTGACCGGCGAGCGCGATCTCTGACGGATCCACGAGGCCATTAAGTATCGGACAGGCGGATGATTCAACGTTCGACGCTTGAAGAACCTCTTTCGTGACGAAGACGAGATCACCAGGTTCGTTCGCGAGGTCGTCCTCCGTATTCGCTCCGTGTTGGGCCGCGACCTCGAACGCGCTCTCGTCCGGAAATATCGGCGCCACAACGACGAATCCGGCTCGCGTCCACGCGTCCATCAGGGACGCGTACGTATCGGGCGTCACGTCATAGCCGTGGGCGAAGACGACCATCGGGTAGCCCCCACTGCGCGCGACCGGTGGCGCACCATGCACTTCGGCCGGTTCGCCGGCGTTCTGTTGCGTCGGGTACCTGATCTCGGTAACCAAGGTGCGGCTGGCTGACAGGACCCGGAACGGCGTCGATGAATAGTTGAGCACCGAGCGCGAGTGATCAACGAAGGTACAGCGAGCGATGCCGACGCCGAAGAACTGAGATGGAACTACCTGACTGCGGTGGCCCGTCTCGGCGCCAACGGGCGTGACGAGGACCGCCGCGAGAACCAGCACCGCCTCGATCGGAAACACCAGTCGTCGCCCGAGGCCGGGGCGGTGTCGGCGCTTGAAACTTCGACCGCACGAGGTCGCATTCATCGATTTCGACCTCACGTTTTGCGTAGTTCAATGTTGGATCCGTCAGCGAACGGCTCAAACACCATTATTCCTCATCTTTTACGATCCACAATTCATCGGGCCGGGGCGTTTGGAATTGCTCGTGGAATGATCTCAATTGGCGCCCTAGCCGTACTATCTGTTGATGAGAGCGCGCGGTAGTTACGACGACGAGACCTCCGATGAGTCTCTTCTCTCGGGCGTGGCCGTTGGCGACGACCGCGCAGTCCTCGCTTTCGTTCGACGTTATCAACGACGACTCTTCGGATTGGCCCTGGGTATTGTCGGCGACCCCGGTATGGCCGAAGACGTCGCCCAGGAAGCGTTCATACGAATTCTGCGCCATGCCGCGGTCTATGACGTTCGGCGCGGATCGGTTGCCACGTGGACGCTCACGATTACCCGTAATCTCGCCATCGACGCACTGCGGGTTCGACGAGGTATTCCCACGGCCCCGGAGGATCGGGTCTTCCTCTCACTCGTCAGCGATGAGCGTGCTCCCGATGACGCCGCGGCGATGTCGGAATCGGTGGCCCAAGCGCACTCCGTATTATCCACTTTGCCAATTGAACAACGTCGAGCGATCGTGCTGGCCGTGATGTACGGGAGGACGGTCGCCGAGGTCGCGCTACTCGAAGCCATTCCACTCGGTACGGCGAAGAGTCGAATTCGATTGGGTCTGGCCAAACTTCGCGACGCCGGCGCGATGATGGAGACCCCATGAGCCGTGTCCCAGAAATATCAAAAGAGTGCGACGCGATCAGCGACGACCTGATCGAGTTCGCCCTCGGAACCCTTTCGGGTCGAAGCCGTTCATTGGTTCTCGATCACCTGGAGACCTGTGCGCGCTGCAATGCGGAGTCCGAATCTCTGGCCGACGTCGCGGACACTCTTTTGTGGCTCGCCCCCGAAGCCGAACCGCCGTTGGGATTCGAGACGCGCGTGATCGAAAGGTTCCGCGGCAGTGATGCTGAACGTCGAGTGGTTCGACGCCGACGGGTGAGCTTGTTCGCCGTCGCGGCAATGCTCGTCGCGGTACTCGGCGTCGGCGTCGGTGTCATGGCGACGTCGCAGGGCGGTGCGAATCACCCCTCGGCGACGCAGCGACCCTCGACCGGTCGTCTGACGTTGGACGGACACGTCTTGGGCGAGGTCACCATCTCGTCGGGCAGTCCTTCGTGGATGATCATGGACGTCGACACCGGGAAGTTGTCGGGTGTCGTGTGGTGCGAAGTTACCTTCGCGAACGGCCGGAGCGAGACGGTCGGGAAGTTCACGATCTCCCACGGTTACGGTTCCTGGATTGCCCCCATCAAGGCGTCGGGGAGTGACGTACGGTCCGCGCGCATTGTGAACGAGCACGGCACCGTGCTGGCCCAGGCAACGTTCGCGACGTAACCGACGTGGGCGGCGGGATGTAACGATCCGTCAGCGACCAAGGATTGCGGCGCAGAAGTTGCACCGAAGTGATCCGCTCGAGCACTTCGCCCGTAGTACAGAGCAAGAAAGTAAGTACGGCTGATTGCGATGATTCGTCGATCGGCGTTCCAAGCATTGCGCATCATCAACCGCAAATCGACACCCGAATTCACGAGGAGACTTACGAAATGACGCAAGCAACGAACTACTTCAAATCTCACGGGAACACCAAGGCGCGAATCGCGGCCACGTTCCTCGTCGCCGGCGGCCTGGCCACCACCCTCGGCGTGACGGGTGCGTCGAGCGCCGAGCACAGCCACGCCAAGAGCGTCGTCATCTCGAGCTTCAAGAGCGCCAAAGTCGGCACCGTCCTCGCCGACGGCAAGACGCTCTACACCTTGAATCCGAACGCGAAGGCCTGCACGGTCACGTGCCACAAGTTCTGGATCGAAGTCCTGTTGCCAAAGGGAGTCACGCACGCCACGGCCGGCGCCGGGGTCAGTGTCGCCAAGCTCGGGACCGTGAAGGTCGCCGGTGGTCTTCAGGTCACCTACGGCGGGAAGGCCCTCTTCTGGTTCTCTCGGGACACGTCGCTCGGACAGGTAAAGGGCAACGTCACCGACACTTGGGGCAAGTGGATCGACGTCGTGCTGGTGAAGCCCGCCGGTAAGCCCACGACCACGACGACGGTCAGTGGTGGTGGTGGCGGAGTCGGGTTCTAGCGCGTAGACAAGGAACGAGGAGGCCACTATGTCGTCTGTCATCATCTCGCCACGTGATGCAACCGAGGTTGCTCCTGAACTCACGTCGCGAAACGAATCGGACGTGTCGCGGCGTGCGCTCTCGTCACGCGTCTATCTGCCGGCGCTTTCCATCGTCGCGGTTGCGGTGGTCCTCATTGCCATCGGCCTGTCGAGTCGGTGGGGAGGAACGAGTTTCGCCGCGTCGATGACGAACCTGCGCGTGATCATCGTTGGACCGGTGACCGTGGGCATCCTCTTCTTGTTTCTCGTCATTGAGCGCTTGCGTCCGGCACAGCGCCGGCGATTCTTCGCTCGGGGGTATCGACAAGACGTCTTGTACACGGTGTTGAACGCGACGTTGGTCGTTCCCCTGGTCGTCGCGCTTTCGCTGTCGTTCGCCGAGGTGGTCAGCAAGTCACTTCCGTGGATCATCGTGCCGCACTACGAGTTCTTGCCACGCTGGCTCGTGATCGCGCTCATCTTCGTGGCCATGGACGCCTGTAACTGGACCGCGCATCTGGCGAATCACAAGGTGCGAGTGCTCTGGCGATTCCACGAACTGCATCACTCACAAGAGGACATGAGCGTGCTCACGGTCTTTCGCACCCACCCCTTGATTCACGTGTCGTATCTAATCACGTTGATCCCGGGAATAATCCTCATCGCCAATGGCGCGATCACGACAACGTTCTTGGTCGTCTACGCCGCCGTCGTGGCGTTCGAGCATTCGAATACCAACTTGAGTTTCGGTCCCCTGAATCGAGTCTTTTGCAGCCCGAACTATCACCGCATCCACCACCGCGTCGAAGGACGCCAGGACGTGAATCTCGGTTTCGCTCTCACTATCTGGGATCAACTTTCGGGGCGCGCGGTGTTCCCGACGAAAGAGACGATTCGAATCGAGACCGGTCTGCCGGGTCGTCCTCTCGCCGTTGAACAGAGCGCGCCACGCGCCCGCCACTTCTCGGTGCTGGCCGCGCAGCTCCTGGGACCGTTTCGACCACTCAATGAGCGGGCCGATGTCGCCGAGGATCGCTCAGGATTCCTCGTAACCCGAGACGTCGCTTTCGGCGACGCTGCGCCAACTGGTCGTGGCGCTTCGGAGACTCTCCCCGAGATCATCGTCGGGCGCGGAACTCTATGACGTCGACGACGTCGAACGACGGGGCGAAGCGACGCGGTCGCGCACTCTTGACGATGATGTTCACGACCCGTCCGGGCGCACGCTCCAGCGACCTCGCTCTCGCTGCCGTGCGCATCGCCCTCGCGTGGATCTTCGTCTACTACGGCGCCGGGAAACTCTTCGGAGCATTCAACGGCCCAGGACTTCACAACACCGCTCTTTTCTTCTCGAACACCGCGCATCTTCATCCCGGCGGATTCTTCGCCGTGCTCGGCGGTGTGATCGAATTCGGCGGAGCGATCGCCATGGCACTGGGTCTCGGTTCACGCCTGGCTGGCCTCGCCCTTTTCGGTGACCAGGTGATGGCGATGATCACCGTGACCTGGGTCAATGGAATCAACTCGGAGTCGTTGACGCCAGGCTACGAGTTCAACCTGGCGCTCGCCGTGATGGCACTCGTGATTGTCTTTCTCGGTCCGGGCCGAGTCAGTATCGACGCCCTCATCGAGCGGCGGCTCGATCGATCAGGACTGTTGAGCACTCAATGACGAGAGAAGCCGGATCGCGACCCGTCTTCTCCGCGCCGGCTTTGGTCGAAGTCGAGCGGCCTCCAACCAAGAGCGGGACGTTCGCGTGGGGAAGGTCGTCTCGAAGTGTTCTCGTCATGCGGATGACCGCGAATCTCATCGCGGCCTTCGGCGCGGCGCTGTTCGCGCGCGCGGGTCTCGAGTACTACCTGCGCACGCACTCTCTCATTGGCGGCGCGTTCTTCGCCGAAGAGATGTGGATCGTCGTGGCGTACTTGGTGCGGCGCCCGGCGCGAGTGGTGAGTCAGCGTCCGCTCGACTGGCTCCTGGCCTTTGGCGGCACGTTCGGTGGCGTCTTACTGCGGCCCGACGGAGTCCATCCGCACTGGGGGGTCGTCGCCGGATTCGACGTCCAGATGATTGGCCTCGTCATCTGCGTGGCGTCCTTCGTCGCACTGGGCCGCTCTTTCGGTTTCGCCGCCGCGGATCGTGGTCTGGTGCAACGTGGTCCGTACTCCTTCGTTCGGCACCCGATCTACGCCTCCTACTTCTTTCTTCTGATCGGCTATCTTCTACAAAGTCTTTCGGTGCGCAACGCGCTCGTCGTGGCGTTCATCTGCACCTGCAACGTCGGTCGAGCCGTCGTCGAAGAGCGACTGCTCGTGTCCAGTAGTCGCTACGCCGAGTACCGAGCGCGCGTCCCTTGGCGGCTAGTGCCCGGCCTGTGGTGATCGGAGATTTCTCTGTGCGCCCAGTTGGCACTGTTCGAATCGCGTTGTGACCAACGGAGGCCCCGAGGCGAGCAAGGGGGGCGCGGCCACATAATCGGCGTTGCATCTCATCGTCGTTGGGGACCACCACCTACTCGGTTCGAAGGACGAGGGCCGTTGAGGTCCGGGCCGCACTGCGACCAGGTACCACGGCGACCAATTGCTGGGGTGGACAAGAAGTAAGTCGTCTATGCAGTTCGGCGGGCTTCAAGGCCGCGAAGGTCACCGTCATCATCGAACAAGACCACGACGTCTTCGAATCCGAGTCTCAACAAATCATCCTGAAGTAACACAGCTTGTTGTCCACCCACTTCGACGAACACCGAGCCCCCGGGTCGCAAGAAGCGATGACTTCCTTCCAGTACACGGCGAAGGACATCGAGGCCTTCGGATCCGCCGTCGTAGGACAAGGGTGACTCGAATTCGAGTGTGTCGCGCGGCAACAAGGGCATGCTCTGCGTCGGAACGTACGGAACGACGCCAATGATCACGTCCACCCGGCCCTCGAGATCGAGGGAAAGTGGCGCGAAGAGGTCACCGCAAAGAGCTTCGACGCCATTGGACCTCGCGCACGACACAGCTCGTTCGTCGATATCAGTTCCGGTGACGCGTGCGTAGGGCTTTTCGGCGAGAAGAGTTCGCGCTATCGCCCCGGAGCCGGTACACAGATCAACCGCGACGCCACGTTGCGGCAATCGTTTCGCGGCCCGTTGGGCGAGTGGTTGGCTTTGCCAGCGCGGCACGTAGACACCGGAATCCACGCGGATCTTCATCCCACAGAAAGTGGTGAACCCAGTGATCCAGGCGAGTGGCTCGCCTTGCAGACGTCGTTTGATGCGCGACTCCAAATCGACGGGGTCACCGTTCGAACATTGGAGTAGTTCCGACGCCTCTTCGTCGGCCGCCAGGATCCCGGCGGCGCTCAACCGCTCCCTCACGGATTCGAGATCGCTCACCGCAGACTCAATATCGCGTCTCTACGTGTCGCGCGAGCAAACGCTCACTCATGTCGTGGACGTATTTCCTTCGAGTTCGACGTCGAGTGAGCGGGGATGTATCCCCACGCCACCGAGCGCACTGCTCTTGTACGCGGCGAGGGCAAAGCTGAGAACGTCAATGGCTTGCTCTGCTCCCCACAGCAGCGGACCCCCACCGGTTCGCAACGCACGGAGCCAATGGCGCCCCGAGTCGCGAAAACTGCTCGCCCAGTCGTCATCCAGAGCGTGGAAGGATCGCATCTCCCCGTCGAGGTAGACCTCGAAACTCGGTTCCTGGATTCCTCGACCGGTGCAGCGATTCACCCGGGCGAAGCCTCGGCGTCCCGTGACCTCCCAGCGCTCGTCGTTCGTGTAGTAATCCGAACGAAGGTACATGTCAACGGCCAACGTGATGTCCCACACGCCGCGAACACCATTTTCGTGTTCCCAGGTCATCGTGGTTGGCGCGTCCACTTCGACGCCGGGAACGATCTCCGTCGATCCGATCCAGGCGCGCACTTCTTTGACGGGTCCGAACAGCCACAGGGCCGTCGAGAGTTTGTGCCAGCCGTCGTCGAAGAGGAGCTGACCTCGACCGTCGCGGGCCTGCTCGAATCGCCACTCGTACGAATCGCCGGGGACGTCCCAGCCGCCGCGTCCGCTCGCCACCATCTTCATGTGATAGCCACTGATCGGCCCAAGATCACCCGAATCGACGGTCTGTTTCAACTTGATCAACGGCTCGTAGAAGAGGTAGTTCTCCATCACCCGGAGTTGAAGACCCCTTCGATGAGCTTCTTCGGTCATCGTCGTGGCACTCTCGAGGTCGTTGGCGAAGGGTTTTTGTAGATTGACGTGCCAGCCTTGGGCCAAACAGGCCATGACGACCTCTTCATTGAGCGTCGTCGGGAGTAACAACTCGGCGGCGTCGATCTCGGTGTTACTGGCGATCAGTTCATCGACCGAGGCAAAGGCGCGCGCGCCGGGCCACTGAACCTGGCGTTGTGCTCGGCGAAGGTCGCTGGGATCCACGATCGCCACGACCTCGGCGTCGGGATTGTCGAGGTAGGCGCGAATGTTGAGTTCATAGACACGTCCGAGACCGATGATGGCGCTGCGCACGGGACGCTCGATCGGAGTGAATGTATCGAACGAGTCGCTCGGGGCCATGACAAATCGTAGTTGTTGAAGTTTTGCGAGGTTCCGAACAGGTCGTGTCCGATTTTTCTGTGGTTTCGTCGTCGGTAGTGTGAACTCGTGACTGACGAGAGAGCGCCGTCGCGGAGTCGTCGAAGCTTTTGGATGATCGTCCGGTACGCCGTCGGGGTCGGTCTCGGCGCCTTCATCTTGTTGTTGCTCGTTGGCCAGCGTGGTGAGTTCTCCGGTGCGCTTCGTCATTTGGACCATCTCAACTACGCCTGGGCATCGGGCGCGGCGCTCGCTGAGGTGTTGTCGATCGTGGGATACGGCTTCCTCCAGCAAAGGGTCCTGCAGTGGAGTGGCGCTGAGATTTCCTTGCGGTCTCTCACGCTCGTCTCGCTCGCTAACAACGCCATCGCCTACTCCGTGCCGGCGAGCCGGCGGTGTCGAGCGCCTATCGGTACCGGTTCTTTCGACGTCACGGTGCGAGCGGGGCCAGCGCCGGGTGGACGATCCTGACGATATTGATCGCCCAGGCCATCGGTATGTCACTCTTGCTTCTCATCGGCGTGCTCATCGCCTTGACCGGCCAAACGGGGGTGCAGGCGAGAGGGACGGTCATCGTCGGTCTCTTCGTGGTCGTCATCGCGGGGGCGTTTCTGGTGCGTCGCGACGTGCTGCTGCGTTTCTTGGGACGGGTCGTGCGGCTCTTCCAGCGGGTAACCGGTCACCCCCGTGGCGACGTCATGAAACGCATCGAGTCCACGTTGCAGAGGATGCACGAGATTCCACTCTCGAGCGGTGCCGCGATGGGGCTCGTGATCATGGCCACGGCGCTGTGGCTCATGGACTTCGTGATACTGCTGTGCTGTTTCGGCGCGGTTCACGCGCCAGTCCCGTGGAGTGGCGTGTTGCTCGCGTTCGGCGTGTCCCAAATAGTTGCGTCACTGCCACTCATCCCGGGTGGTCTGGGCATCGTCGAAGGCAGTCTGGCCGTCATTCTCGTCGCCTACGGTGCCAAAAAGGTTCCCGCACTGGCCGTCGTACTCGTGTATCGATTGCTGACGTTCTGGTTGGTGATCGTCGTTGGATGGATCAGTATCGGCGTCATCGAGTGGCGCGTTCGCCGGAGTGTCAATGGGGTTCCGGGTGATCGGACCGCGGTGACGGCGACCGAAATCTGAGGCGAGGGCGGCGTTCGACGCGACGCGATCATTTCCCCAAATAGGGTGGAGCCATGCGTGTGGCGAACTCCCTATTGGACCTCATCGGCGAGACACCCCTCGTGCGATTCAATCGGCTCGAAACGCCCAACGGCGTCGAGGTACTGGTGAAGTTGGAATCGATGAATCCCGGTGGGAGCTCGAAGGATCGACCGGCGCTCACGATGATCGACGCCGCCGAACGCGACGGACTCTTGAAGCCCGGCGGCGTCATTGTCGAACCGACCAGCGGGAACACCGGCGTCGGGTTGGCGATTGTCGCGGCGCAGCGCGGTTACCGGTGCATTTTCGTGATGAGCGACAAGATGGCCGCGGAGAAGGTTCGACTCCTCGAGGCCTACGGCGCCGAAGTGATCGTCTGTCCCACCGCGGTCGCTCCCGAAGACCCCGATTCGTACTACTCAACCGCCGAACGACTGACCCGAGAGACGCCCGGTGCGTTCCGACCCGATCAGTACTCGAATCCCGCGAATCCGTACGCGCACTACACGACGACGGGGCCCGAGATCTGGCGCGACACCGACGGCACGGTGACGCACTTCGTCGCCGGGGCCGGCACTGGCGGCACCATCTGTGGGGTCGCGAAGTACCTCAAGGAACAGAATCCCGCGATCCGAATCGTGGCCGCCGATCCCGAAGGTTCGGTCTATTCCGGCGGCGAAGGTCGTCCGTATCTGACCGAAGGGGTGGGTGAGGACTTCTGGCCCGTGAACTACGACCCGAGCCTCGTTGACGAAGTCATCGCCGTGAGTGACGCCGACGCATTTGATATGGCGCGACGCGTGACCCACGAAGAAGGGATGCTCATTGGCGGCTCGGGCGGGACTGCGGTCGTGGCGGCCCTTCGTGTCGCGCAGACAGCGCCCGCGGGGTCGTGCGTCGTGGTACTCGTACCCGATACGGGGCGCGGGTACATCTCTAAGATCTTCAACGACGACTGGATGCGCGGCTACGGCTTCTTGACGACCGAGAGCGGTCCGACCGCCGGTGACATCCTCGACGTCAAGGGGGCGAACGCCACGGACCTGATTCTGGCCACGACCGATCAGAGCGTGCGCGAGGTGACCGACCTCATGCGCGAGCGCGGCGTCTCTCAGGTCGTCATCGCCGTCACCGACGAGTTGCCGCTCGCGGCCAAAGAGGTCGTCGGTACGGCCATCGAACTGGACCTCATGGAGCTGGGATTCAAGGATCCCTCGATGCTCGATCGACCGATCGAAGCGGTCATGGGTCCAATCCTCGAGACGATCGGCGTGGGCGAGCCGCTCGAATCGGTGACCCATCGACTGGCGACGACGCCGGCGTTGTTGGTGCTCGCTGACGGGCGACCCCGCGGGGTCATCACCGCCTCGGACGTGCTGCGCTTCCTCTCGAACAACGCACCTGATTCGTAACTGAAGGGACAGCCGTGAAGTTTTCCACCCGAGCCATCCACGCGGGACAAGAGCCGGACAAAGAGACCGGGGCCGTCAACGTGCCGGTCTATCTCACGTCGACCTACGCCCAAGAGTCCGTCGGCGTCGTTAAGTTCGCCGATTACGGTCGAGGCGACAACCCGACGCGCGCGGCGCTCGAAGCGGTCGTGGCGAGCCTGGAAGTTGCGCAGTTCGCGGTGGCCTTCTCGTCGGGTCTCTCGGCGACGGACGCGATGTTGCGCACGTTGTCGCCGGGCGACCGAGTGATGCTCTCGGCCGACGCCTACGGCGGCACGTATCGCATGCTGACCACGATCTTTAGCCCGTGGGGGATCGGGACCGACGTCGTCGACCTCTCGGACATCGATGCCGTCGAGTCGTCGTGGCGCGACGGAACGAAACTCGTGTGGGTCGAGACACCGAGCAATCCCTGGTTGCGAATATCCGACATCGCGGCCCTGGCTGAGGTGAGTCATCGTCGCGGTGCCACGTTGGTGGTCGACAATACGTTCGCCACGCCGTACCTGCAGACGCCCCTCACGCTCGGTGCCGACGTGGTCATGCATTCGACCACGAAGTACCTCGGCGGGCACTCCGACGCCATCGGCGGAATGTTGGTCACGAATGACGCTGAACTCGCCGCGCGTTTGAAGTTCCTCCAGTACGCCGTCGGAGCCATTCCGGGTCCACTGGACTGCTACTTGATCATGCGCGGGATCCGAACGCTCGCCGTGCGAATGGACCGTCATCAGGAGAACGCGGCCAAGGTGGCTGAAATGCTCGTCGGTCACGAAAAGATCGAGCGGGTCTGGTACCCGGGCTTAGAGACCCACCCGAATCACAAAGTCGCGCTCGATCAGATGCGGGGATTCGGCGGGATGGTCAGCGTTGAGGTGAAAGGCGGCGGTGCGCGCGCGAAGGCGTTCGTGGAGAAGACCAAGGTCTTCACCCTGGCTGAGTCGCTTGGCGGCGTCGAGAGTCTGATCGAAATACCGGCGCAGATGACGCACCTGTCAACCAGTGGCTCATTGTTGGAGATCCCGGACAACATCGTTCGATTGAGCGTCGGCATCGAAGACGCCGACGACCTGCTTGAGGATCTCAAGCAGGCCCTGTCTTAGACGAACCTCAACCCTTCACGTCCGCGGCCGGACCGATCCACTCGAGCTGAAATCCTGAGGGCGTACGTACCTGCTTGATCGATGAGCGCAGTGAGCGTGAAACCGTGAGTGCGGCGCTGCCCGCAACGTTTAGCGCGTTCCCACCGTGTTGACCTAGTACGACCGCGTAGGTCAAGAACGAGTTCGCGCCAATCGTGACCTTGACCGCCATGACGTCACAGCCGCCCGCCGGATTGGTGAAACCGGACTTGACGCCCACGACGTTGGCCACGCCGATATACGGCGTGTAGGAAACGACGACGCCGTTGTAGGGGAGTGACACGTGCGTGAGCGCGACGATCTGATCCACGATCGGCTCGTTCGTCATGAGGGTGACAGCCAGCGTCGCTTGATCGCCGGCGGTCGACTGGTCTTCGGGCAAGATGCCGGTTAGGTCGACGTAGTGCGTTCGCGACAGCCCCATCTTTCGTGCGTCGATGTTCATCACCCGCACGAAGGTGGCCGGACTCCAGCCGATCATGCGCTGGAGTAACTGTGAATAGTCACCGGCGGAGTGCACGAGTAGTCCGCGCAGCAGTGTCCCTTCACAAATCTTCTCACCCATCGCAATGCGGGCGTTCGACTGACCAGTGGCGACGTCGTGCTCGTACAGCGCGACGTCGTGCGCGTTGACGACGAGACAGGGCCCGCGTTGTTGAAAGGTCAGCGGTAGTTCATGCAGCACAACCCAGACCGTCATCATCTTGGTCAAGCTCGCGATGGGAACTCGTGGCTGACGCGACGACGTGGCCGACACGCAAAGTCGCGGGATCGCCACCGCCGCGCTATCGTCAATCGGCCACGCAATTGCCGTTGTCTTCGGAACGGTCGTCGTCGTGGTGCTCGTGGACGTGGTGGTCGATGTCGTCGTGGAGTTCGTCGTGGTCGTAACCGGAACGGTCGTCGTTGAGATGATCGTCGTCGTTGATGGCACCGTGGTCGTCGTGGTCGTAGCCGGAATGGTCGTCGTGGTCGGCGAAGTACTGGTCGAACAGGTTGTCGGAGCGGTCGTCGTCGTGGTTGTTGCCAGTGCCGGGTCGTTGTGGGCGGACGTCGTCGAGGCGGTCGTCGAGACGACGAGTGAGCTGAGCACGACAGAAAGGAGCACACAGCGTCGTAACCAATGGTGTGTACGCGGGGCCATCCAGAGAATTTACAGCGCCTCGCGAAGGTCGTCGAGAACCTCGTCGCGAGGCTGATCGCTTTGAAGTGACATCGACCCTCGAAAGGGCAACTTTTTCGTGCTCGGGTGACGTACGAACAGTCGGGGACCGCGCGAAGTCAGTGCAGCATTGACGATGACCGCGCTCATTCAAGGCACGGACTTCGGTCACTTGAGCTTGACCGACTACGCCACGTTCGCCTCGAAGAATCTCCCGGTCCTATACGAACCGGAGAGCGGGCCGACGGCCGAGACCTTAAAGACGCTGCACAGCACCTTCGGCTGGACCGGTAGTCCGCTGCTCAACTTCATGGTGGAGTACTACTACTGGTAGAGAATCACCCAGAGGCACTCGGTAACATCGATCGTGCCACTCGAGTTCCGGACTATTCCAACCGGGCTCGGGTGGCATTGATCATTTGTTGAAGCTGCCGTGTCGCCCTTCGCCGGACACGAAACGACGCACGTGTTCGTGCATGTCGGCTCCGAGTGACGTCATTCCGTGAGCGAACTCGATTTCCATGGCCTCAGCTTCGGGGCGACCGATGCCTTCGTACATCGAAAGCCGGTCTTGGCGCATACAGACGTCGGGAAACGAGGCGATCTCTTCGGCCAAATCCAGCGCCGCGGTTCGCACGAAGCCTTGCTCGACGACCCGGTTCACGAGGCCCATGGCGAGCGCCTCGGTCGCGCCGACCGCGCGGCCAGTGAGTATCAGGTCCAGGGCCCTTCCGGCGCCGACGATTCGCGGGAGTCGGACCGTTCCGCCGTCGATGAGCGGCACGCCCCATCGTCGACAGAAGACGCCGAGTGTCGCGTCTTCTTCCATGACGCGCAGGTCGCACCACAGCGCGAGTTCCATTCCGCCGGCGACGGCGAACCCGTTGATCGCGGCGATGACCGGCTTGGACAAGATCATTCGCGTCGGCCCCATCGGAGCGTTGCCGTCGCTCGTCACCCGATTGGCGTCGGGGGTGCCGATTGCCCGCAGGTCGGCCCCGGCACAGAACGTGCCGCCCTCGCCGGCCAGGACAGCGACCTTGGCGTTGTCATTCTCTTCAAACGTGCGAAACGCCTCGGCCAGTGCCTTGGCGACCGCTCCGTTGACGGCGTTTCGAACTTCGGGTCGATTGATCGCGACCACGAACGTGGTGCCGATCAGTTCCGTGATGACGGGTTCTTGGCTCATGGACCCAGCCTGTCACGCGACGTTGTCGAGTGCACGCGTCGCGTCACTCCGTGGGGTACTCGTCGACGTTACGCCGGGGGCGGCGATCCGCCCGGGGGGAACCTTCCGGCGCCGGGGCTGAGTGCGGCGACGTGACGGTGGATCTCGTCGAGCAGGTCCGTGGCTAGCTTGACTTGCCTGGTCATTTTGGTGTTCTCATCCAATAGGGCGCGGATGTCGTCGGTGTTCTTCACCGTGTGCAGCGCGATCTCCGAAGCGATCGAGTCGGTGCGCTTGGCGGCGATCAGCAGCGCGGCCGCCTGCACGCCGGCCAACATCGAGAGGAAGAGGTTCAAAAGGATGTACGGGTACGGGTCAAAGGCTTTGTGGTGGATCACACGTTGCAAGAAGTACGTGTTGCCAGCGGCCCAAAGAATCATGACCCCGAAGAAGCTGAAGACGAAGGGCCACGAGCCCATGATGTTGCGCATGCGATCGGCGGCCCGCTCGCCGAGCGTGAGCTCCTCGCGCGTTCGCACCCCGGGGTGCAGGTGCCAAAACGTGGGCCAGGCGACTTTGCTCATGGTCAAATCATTCCACTGGCCAGGAGTGGATTATGGAACCCCCGGATGGGGGCCCGCGGCGAACGCATCGTCAAATAACCTTGAGGGAGATCGAAACGACCTCGGGACTTCACGGTCTCTGTCGAAAAGGACAACTTGGAACCATCACCGACGAGTACACCGCTGAGCGAGATGGTGCTGGCGGTGCTTCGGACCTTGGGACTCGACACCTCGTCGGCGGTCGTCTTTTCGGCCGACTCGAATCCGGGCCGAGTCAGCATCGTGCACGGCACGACCGCCGACGTGATCTGGTGTGACGAGTCCGGCCACGAGACCACCTCGACGAGCCAGTTCGCCACGACGCTCAATTTGAGTCCCGTCGCGGGCGATTGGGTGAGCATTCGCGACGGGTACATCGTTGCGGTGTCACGACGAACGACGGAGTTGCGACGCCCCGGCGCGACGCCCGGCGACGTCCAGGTGCTGGCTGCGAATATTGACGTCGTCCTCGTGGTCCTGCCGATCGATCGAGAGTTGAACGTCCTCATGCTCGAACGGCTCGCGGTAATGGCCTTTGACAGTGGTGCCGTGCCGATCATCGTTCTCACCAAGTCTGACGGCTCGCACGTGGTCGATTCGATCGTCCGTGAGGCCGAAGAGAACGTTCCCGGCGTCGACGTGATGACCACGAGTTCCCAGAGCGGTCGCGGTATTGAAGAACTGCGTTCGATCCTCCATCAGGGTGTCACCGCGGTCATGCTCGGCGCGTCGGGTGCCGGCAAGACGTCACTGCTCAACGCGTTGGAGGGATCACACGAGTTGACCGCGGAGGTGAGCCGCAGTGGCGAAGGACGTCACGCCACCACCACGCGACGGTTGTACCGATTGTCGAGCGGGGGAGTCTTGCTCGACATCCCCGGAATCCGACTGCTCGACCTCACCATCGGCCAACAAGGTCTCGACGACGCCTTCGCGGACATCACCGAACTCGCCAAGAACTGCCGGTTCACGGACTGTTCGCATAGCGGTGACGAGGGATGCGCCGTCGAGGCGGCGGTCGTGAGCGGTGCACTGTCGGCGCGGCGACTCGAAAGCTGGCGCACCATTCGCGACGAGATGATCCAACAAGAGTTGAGTCGAGAGCAAGAAGTCTCCGCGCGAAAGAAGAAGGGCCGTGGCGCGAAACCCAAGCCCGCTCCGTCCTTCGACGACGAGGACTAATGGGACTGGAAAGTCTCGATTATTTCGCGATCGGGTCGGCGATCTCCAGGGCGAGGAGCGGTGCGGAGGCCTTGTTTATCGACTCCTCGTACTCGAGCTCCGGCTGACTGTCGGCGACGACGCCGCCGCCGGCCTGCACGGTCGCGACGCCCCCTCGCAACGACACCGTCCGGATAGTGATCGCGAAGTCCGCGTTACCGGAGAGCGAGAAGTAGCCCACCGCTCCGCCGTAGGGCCCACGAAAGACCGGTTCGAAATCGTCGATCAGTTCCATCGCCCGGACCTTGGGGGCGCCCGTCAAGGTGCCCGCCGGAAAGAGCGCGTCGAAGGCGTCGAAGGCGTCGAGGCCCTCGTTGAGCTGACCTTCGACGTGGGAGACCAAGTGCATGAGGTGTGAGTAGCGCTCGATGTGGGCGAGTCGATCGACACGCACCGTCCCCGGGGTCGCGACGCGACCGACGTCGTTGCGTCCGAGGTCCACGAGCATGACGTGCTCGGCGATCTCCTTCTCGTCGTGCAGTAGTTCGTACTCGAGTTCGAGGTCTTCCGCCTCGTTGACGCCGCGAGCTCGCGTTCCCGCGATGGGTCGGTAACTGACTAGTCCGTCGTGCACGCGCATCAACATCTCGGGCGACGCACCGACGATCTGAATCTCTCCCGAATCGAGAAGGTACATGTAGGGAGAGGGATTGAGGGCCCGCAACACGCGATAGAGCGTGAGGGGATTGACGGAACTCGGCCGTTGGAACTGTTGACTCGGCACGACCTGAAAGACGTCGCCGGCGAAGATGTGTTCTCGGGCCCGCTCGACGACGTCGCCGTAGGCCGCGCCGGTGAAATTGGAAAGACTCTTGGCGATTGTTCGAACGTCAATCCGTGCGCGCTGACTCGGTGCCGTCGCCACGAGGCGCTCGGTCGCGGGGTCACTCGCCGGCTCGGGCCCGAGTAGGACCCCGACAATGGCCCGGAGCTGATCGCTGGCGCGATCGAAGACCGCCGCTGCGTCCTCTCCTTCGTCGATCACCGTGTTCACGACGGCGGTCGTCGAGTGCTGCACGTGGTCACATATCAGGACCGCGCCGGGGAACGAGAAGTCGACGTCGGGCCACATGTTGGCGACCGCTTCGCGCGGGAGGCGTTCGAGTCGGCGCACGTAGTCGTACGTCACGAACCCGACGGCGCCGCCGAAGAAGTCCGGAAGATTGCGAGGCGTGTGCGTGCGATATCGAGCCAGGATGTGACGAAGCGCGTCCAGCGGCGCGAGCGACGGATCACCGCCGTCGGTCCCTTCGACGACGGTGGTCCCATCGTGGGTCGTCACCCTCCAGCGACGATCGAGTCCGATGAAGGAGTAGCGGCCGGTGGCTTCACCCAGCGCGGCGCTCTCCAGCAGGAAAATCGCTCGGGGACTGAACCTCTGGTACAGCGAGACGGGCGTCTCGCGGTCCAACTGGAGTGTCTCGAAAAGGGGCACCACGTTGAAGCCCTGAGCGATGAGCCCAAGATACGACGCGAGGTCATTCGGCTCCATCGAAGAATGCTAGTTACTGGCTCGCGCCTAGAATTTCCCAATGAGCACCGCGCCGTCAATCCTGGTGGTCGACAACTACGACTCGTTTGTCTACAACCTCGTTCAGTACATGGCCGAGCTGGGCGCCCAGGTGACGGTCCTTCGCAACGACGAGGTGAGCGCCGCACAGGTCGCGGCGATGGCCCCCGATGGCGTGCTGGTGTCACCGGGTCCCGGTCACCCGCGCGACGCGGGCAACTGCGTCGAGATCATTCGATACTGCGGCGAAGAGCGCATTCCGATGTTCGGGGTCTGCCTCGGCCACCAGGCGCTCGGCGAAGCGTTTGGCGCGACGATTGACCGAGCGCCGGAACTGCTGCACGGGCGTTCGAGCCTCGTCGAGCATGGGGGCGAAGGAGTGTTCGCGGGCGTCAGCAATCCGCTCGTGGTCGGTCGCTACCACTCACTGGTCGTTCAAGACGAGGGACTTCCGTCGGAGTTTGCGGTCACGGCGCGCTCGCACGGTCTCATCATGGGCATGCGTCATCGGACGTTGCCACTCGAAGGGGTGCAGTTCCATCCCGAGTCGGTGCTCACGCAAGACGGGTATCGCATGCTGGCGAACTGGCTCGAAGAGTGTGGATCGACCGACGCGAAAGAGAAGGCGACGTCACTGTCCATTCGGATGGACATCGTGCGCGCCGCCTTACCGCAACCAACGCGCTGATCGATATCTATTCGATCAGTGGTGCCTGAAGACCGGTGCGCGAATTGTTCTGGATTCGATGTCGTGAGGCCTGCACGAAGATGGTGAACGCTGCGGGCAGCATCACGAAGCTCGGTATCGCGAGCGGCGGCTGGTGAATCAAGAATCCGTAGACGAGCCACCCAAGTGACGTGAGACACGCGAGGCACCAACTGAGGATGGAAACGCCACTGAGGTCCTTCGGTCGAATGACCAACGCCAGTTGTGGAAGGTAGATGATGATGGAGCTCCCGACGGCCACGGTCGACAACACCCAACGCAGGTCGTGAAACGAACCGGCGAAAGTGGCGAGAATGGTCACTACCGTCACCGTGAGGTAGCCCATGACGCTGCGCGTCATCTTCTCCTGGCTCTGCGCGGCGAGGAAGGCGACGACGAGTGACACGATGATTGCCGGGATGTTCGCCACGACTTCGGCGGTGACGTGAAAGATGATCCCGTAGCAGAACCAGATTTGTGAGACGAAGGCCGACAGGATCCACGTCGCGAGTGACACACCCTTGGCGCCGGTCGTACGAATGCGATTGGCCTGCGCGAGACACTGAAGGATGGTCAGCGTGGGGGCAATGATCCCGAATGTTCGAATGATCGTGGAGGTGGCGATAATCATTGCAGTGCTTCTCTTCTGGTCGGCACTCGCAGCGAACTAATCAAATAACGAGTGTTGCGAGACCAATTCTATCGGTCGACAAAATCGTCACCGCAACTGACTCCCGACACCGAAACGGGTTTCCACGACTTCGCCATCGATGAGTTCGACCTTGTAGGCGGCCGGGCCCGTCGTCGGATCGACCGAGGCGTCAGAGACCACCGTTGTCGCTTCGATGCCTTCGTACCAAATACCGACGGTGTCATCCGTCGCGTACGCCAGCGGCGAGAGCACGTCACTCTTCATGAGTTGATGCAGCAGGGGTCGACGCTGCTTCTCGGCGTCGTAGTGGACCCCGTTGGCGTACGGCAAGAAGCCCAGTCCGTTGGTGATCGGTTGAAGAATCTGGCCGAACGAGTCCGTCGTCCCGCCGAGATGCCAACAGAGGCTGCCCGCCGAGACGCCGCCCAAGATCACGCCCTGTTCCCACGCGCTTCGCATGGCCGTATCGATGTTGTGCAGTCGCCAGAGCGCGAGCAGGTTCGCGACCGAACCGCCGCCGACCCACACGAGGTCGCTGCCACCGAGTCGCTCTTCGGGGTCCGCCGACGGTTGTGGGAAGACCTTGAGTTCAGTGACGTCACAGCCGGCAGCGTTGAACGCTTCGTAGGCGATTGCGTAGTACGTGAGGTTGTCACCCATCGCGGTATTGACGAGACAGACGCGCGGACGAACTTTCTCGGTTGAAGCGAGGGCGTCGATGACCATCGCGCCGAGACGCCCGGACATCTGCACGGGTCCTTCGACGAAACCGCCCGAAGTGGCCAGGATTCTTGGTGTTTTCATCCACTTGTTCTACCTGACGGACGAACGAACTCCGGCGTCGTCGGCGTTACTCTTTAGTATTCGAACGTCCGTCGATGTTTTGCGAGGAGTGCCATGGCCACGAGTGAAGCCCACATTGATGAACTGATTGACGACCTGGTGGCGTCCTTCCCGCCGAAGGAGACCGAGCCGGTCAAGTTCCTGGGCGAGCAGTTTGACCGGGGCCTCGCCTGGGTGCATTTTCCGGTGGGCGAAGGCGGACTCGGCGGCACGCCCTCTGATCAGTTGTACGCGCTGCGCAAGATCTCGAAGTCGGGCGCGCCCTCGGCCGTAGGTCGCAACGTCATCGGCTACGGCATGGTCGCCCCGACGGTCGTGACCCACGGCACCAAGGAGCAGAAGGGTCGCTTCCTTCGTCCACTCTTTACGGGAGAGGAGATCTGGTGCCAGCTCTTCTCAGAGCCGGGCGCCGGTTCCGACGTCGCCGGATTGGCCTGTCGCGCCGAAAAAGACGGCGACGAGTGGATCTTGAACGGACAAAAGGTGTGGACGACGTTGGCCCACGAATCGGCCTTCGGTCTGATCCTCGCACGCACGAATCCCGACGTGCCCAAGCACCGCGGCATCACCGCGTTCCTCGTCGACATGCGCGCCCCCGGCGTCGAGATTCGACCACTCTTTCAAGCGACCGGCGAGGCCGAGTTCAACGAGTGCTTCTTCGTCGACGCGCGCGTGCCCGATAGCCAACGCCTCGGGGGCGTCGGCGAGGGCTGGGGCGTCTCGATCACGACGTTGATGAACGAGCGCGTGTCGATTGGCGGCACGGTGCCGCCGCGCGGTTCGGGACTCATCGGCGAAGCGCTGAAGATCTGGAAGAAGCACTGGACCGGTCGCGAAGACGCCCACGCGATGGCGGTACGCAGCGAACTGATGCAGTCCTGGGTCCGCAACGAAGTCGGGCGACTCACCAACTGGCGCGCGAGCGACCTGCGCAAGGCCGGCACGCCCGGTCCCGAAGGATCGGTCGCGAAGTTGGCCTTCGCCGAGGAGAACCAGAAGACGAGCGAACTCTGCGTGGATCTCATGGGGAGCGAGGGAATGCTCTACGGATCGACGTACCCACAGATTCGCCCGACCGAGTCGGCGATGACCGGTGGCGATATGCGCAAGGCCTTCATTCGAATGCGGGCCAACTCAATTGAAGGCGGCACCAGCGAAGTGATGCGCAACATCATCGGCGAACGAGTCCTCGGACTGCCGGGCGAACCTCGAAACGACAAGGACGTCTCGTGGAAGGACGTGCCGCGCAGCTAGCTATTTGTCGCGGAGGTGCTCGGCGAAGAAGGCGAGCGCACGACGTCGGGCGTCCATCGCCGCGGCCTCGTTGAACGAGTCGGGACGCGCGTCGCAGTGGAAGCCGTGTTTTGCCTCGGGATAGCGCACGATCTCAGTCGTCACCGATACCGCGTTCGTCGCTTCTCGCAGCGCCTCGACTTGCTCGACCGGGATGCTTTGGTCCAGGTCGCCGTAGAGACCGAGCCACGGACACTTGAGGTCGGCGGCGAGTTCCACCAACGGCGGGAGTCCGAATCGACCGGTGGCGACACCACCGCCGTAGAAGCTGGCGGCGGCGCCAACGTTGCCGAGCGTCGCGGCGAAAAATGACACCGTCCCGCCCATGCAGAAACCGATAGCGGCGATGCTCGGCGCGTGAAAACCAAGCGTGGTGAGAAAATCAGTCGTGGCGTTGAGATCGTTGGTGAGGCCCTGCTTGGTCAGGTTGGCCATAAGGGGCATGGCCGAGGCGAAGTCGTCGTAAGGGATCTCCGGAGATCCGTCACGGTGGAACAGTTGCGGCGCGACGGCGAGGTAACCCTCGTCGGCCAAGAGGTCGGCGACGCCGCGAATGTGATCGTTGACGCCGAAGGCTTCCTGCAGGACGATGATGGCCCGCGGGGCGTCGGTCTTTCCTGATGCGTAGATGGGAAATCCGGCGGGCGTCGTCGAGCCGCTCATTCGAAGGAAGGTTCGGCGACGCGCGAGCGCTTGATTTCGTAGAACCCCGGAGTACTGGCGACCATCATCACGCCGTCGAAGAGTCGGCCCGCCGCCTCGCCCTTGGGCGCCGGTGTGACCACGGGTCCGAAAAATGCAATGTCGTTCACGTGGATGACCGGCGTGCCCACGTCGTAACCCACGGGGTCCATGCCCTCGGCGTGACTGGTTCGCAGTCGGGCGTCGAACGAGGCGTCGTCGGCCGCTGCGGCGAGTTCGACTTCGAGGCCAACGTCGGCGAGTGACTTGGCGATGATGTCGTCCCAGTCCTTCTCTTGGCGAACGTGACGGCGCGTTCCCATCGCTGAATAGAGCGGCTCGACGACGCTGTTGCCGTCACGCTCTTCAGCGGCGATCAGCACTCGCACCGGTCGATAGGCCGTTGTCAGGAATTCGGTGTACTCCGGCGTGAGTTCACGATTCTCATTCAGTACCGCGAGGCTCATGACGTGGAAACGGAGGTCGAGGTCGCGCACCGCCGCCGCTTCGAGTAACCATCGCGACGTGATCCAGGCCCAGGGGCAGGCCGGGTCCACCCAGAGATCGACTTGCTGGCTCATGTTGTTCCTAGCTCTTGGCGTATTCACTCAACACGGTAATGACCGAATTGGTGACGCCAACCGTCATGGGCAGGTCGAGAAACTCGTCAATTGCGTGCGCGTTGGACTGGGGTCCCATGACACCAGTCGCGACGAACTGCACGTCGGGATAGCGCTTGCCCAAAGAGGCGAGGAAGGGAATCGATCCACCCTCGCCGGTGAAACCGGGCGCGCGACCAAAGGCATCGTTGGAGGCGATGTCGAGTGCCTCAGCGAGCCACGGCGCCAAGGGCGGCGAGTTCCAGCCACTGCCGATTTCCCAGTTCTTCAACGTGACCCGAGCCGAGGACGGTACGTCGGTCGTCAGCACCGGAATCAGGGCTTCGCGCGCAGTCTCAGCGTCAACACTGGGCGGCAGTCGAATTGAGAGTTTCGCCGTCGTCGAAGGTCGAAGGACATTGCCGGCAATCTCAGGCACCGGCGCGCCGCCGAGTCCGACGATCGAGAGCGTGGGGTACCACGTCCGGCGAAGAATCCGCTCTTCGGCACTCGCGCCCATCAACTCCACTCCTTCCAACGTCGGGAGTTCGCGCCCGATGACGTCGCCAAACTCCGTGGCGAGCGCCGACGCGGCGCGTACGTCAGCGTCCGGAATCGCGGCGCTCAGTTGCGGGACCAAGATCTCGCCGGTGGTGGCGTCTTCGACGCGGTCGAGCAGTTCGCGAAGAATTCGAAAGGACGACGGCACGACACCGCTCGCCGATCCACTGTGCTGACCCTGGGTCAAGACTTCGACTTCGAGGTCGACATTCACCACACCGCGTAGTGACGTCGTCACCCACAGTCGGTCGTAGGTCAGTGCGCCGGAGTCGAGACAGATCATCAATTCAACATTGGCGAGGTGGTCCTTGAGATGATCGAGGTAGGCCTCCAAGTCCGGGCTGCCGCTCTCTTCACTGGCTTCGATCAGCACGACGCATCGACTGTGCGGAATGTTGTTCGCCTCCATCGCCTCGACGGCGAGCAACGCCGAAAATGTGGAGTAGCCGTCGTCGCCGACGCCGCGAGCAAACAGCCGGTCATCGCGGCGAACTGGCTCGAAGGGCCCGAGGCCGTTGGACCAGTTGCCGAGCGGCGGCTGCTTGTCGAGGTGTCCATAAAGCACGGCCGTGCCGTCGCCCGGGGCGGTGGCCGCGATCGTCACGACGAGCACCGGCGTACGACCTTCGAGACGGTGGATTTCGACTTCGAAGTCGGCGAGATTTCGCGCCAGGGCCCAGTCCGAAAGCAGTTCTATCGCGCGATCGATGTGTCCGTGTAGGACCCATTCAGTGTCGAAGCCTGGTGAGAGGCACGGGATGGTGGCAAAGGTCGTGAGCGTTTCGAGGGCGTCACGTTCGAAGTCAGCGAGGTCAAGTAGTGGCATCATTTGAGGCTACTTCGCCGCTTTGGCCCAGTGAACCGCCTCCCAGCAATACCAGGCGACGGAAGTTCGCGCGCCGACGAATCGCTCGCCCGCGGCGAGCAGCTCCTTTTCGCTGATCGTCTCATCGAGGCCGTGGAGGAGTGTCCAGCCAACGCGCACGCCGTAGTCACCGATCGGCCAGACGTCCGGACGCGACATCGTGCTGATGAGATACATCTGCGCGGTCCAGGGACCGATGCCGCGCACCGACGCGACGTCGCGAACGATCTCGTCATCACTCATTCGCCCGTGTCGCGAGAGGTTGACACGACAATCGCGTACGTCGTGGGCGAGGTCGACCATGGCTTGTGCTTTGGTGCGATTGATACCGGCCTCGCGAAGCCTCTCGGGACCAGTCGCGATGATGGTGTGCACGTTCACCACGCCGCCACAGGCGTCGACGACGCGTCCATGGATTGTGGTCGCGGCACTCGTCGCGAGCAGCTGATGCGTGATCGATTGCACGAGTGAAGGAAATCGATTGTCGACAGCCGCCGCGCGGCGTCGTAGTGGCGGCGGCCCAGCGAGGGCGATGATCGGCCTGAAGGCCCGGTCGCGTTTGGCGATGAACGTCGCGACCTCTTCGGGTTTCTGAGTGGGCACCTCTGAAACCTACTGAGGGGGTGTCTTGCCGAGATACACCCCGTCGGGCACGTTGGTGGCGCGGCGCACGACGTCGATGATCAGCGCGTGAATGGCTCGCACCGGCGCCGCCGGAAATCCGAATCGACGCATCGCCAACAACACTCGACGCTTGGCGATCTTGTCGATCGGTCGAGCGACGAACTTGTCGCGCAAGTGCCGCGAGAGCATGGTCGCCGGAAGGATCGATGGTCCGTAGCCGTCAAAGGTGAGCGACGCGATGGTGCGCAGGCCGTCGAGTTCGATAATCGGTCTCAACTCGACGCCTTGGAGACGGCTGGCCTCATCGATCTCTCGACGAATCGGCGTACCGCGAAAGGGGAGGAGAATCTCGTATTCAGCGAGGGTCGCGAACGTCAACGGACCGGGGAGGTCAGCGAGTGGGTGATCCTTGGCGACGATCAAGACCAGATCCTCACTGAAGATGTCGACGCCATTGAGCTCCGGGGCGTTGATCGGCCACGCCACGACGGCCAAGTCGAGCTGACCCTTCACCAACTGTGGTTCAATGACGGAGTTGGTGCCCTCCACGATGTGCAGGGCAATGTGGGGATAGTTCTCCTTCAACGCCTCGAGCAGTAACGGCACGATCCATCGACCGGCCGATCCGATCATGCCGAGTACGACTTGGCCGTGAATCTCGGCGTTCAACTCCGAGACGTCAGAGGCGATGCCACGAAGTTCACCGAGAATTCGACGAGCCCGATCGACGACAATCTCGCCTGATTCGGTGAGCAGACCATTCGAGCGATTGACCAATTCGGTGCCGAGTTCGGTCTCCAAATGCGCGATCCGGTTCGAGATATTCGACTGGACCGTGCCCAGAACCTCCGCGGCGCCGGAGAACGATCCGTGGTCGGCGATCCCGATGAGGGCCTCAAGTTGGCGTATCTCCACGTATCAACTATACAGATGGGAACTATCTGTTGCATGCTGTTGTGTGATACGGACTCGAACGGCATACTGGTACCAGCCTGCTTCATCATTTCCCCCCTGATTGTTGAAGCACTGGTTTTGCAGAAGGGCCAACCACCCCCCGGTTGGCCCTTTTGTGTTTCTCGGGACGTAACGTTGAATTAATGGGAAAATCCTCACTAATGCGCCACCAAGTCGCCTCGGTGGCCGTGCGAACGGTCAACCGACTCTCACGCCTGACGGGAAAGGGATCCGGCACTGTCGTGGGCGGCCGTGTGGGCATGAAAATCGCACCCGACTTGGTTTCTTCGCTCGCGCGAGGGCGAACCGTCATTCTCGTCAGCGGCACCAACGGCAAGACGACGACGACGGCGATGATCGTGGCGGGTTGGGGCGGTGCAGTTACGACCAACGAAACCGGTGCCAACATGCCCGCGGGACACGTCGCGGCTCTGGCGGAGTCGAAGGTAGGGCATGTCGCGCTGGAAGTTGACGAGGCGTGGCTCGCCGACACGCTGGCGTCGACGCGTCCCAGTGTCGTCGTGCTCTTAAATCTCTCACGTGATCAACTGGACCGCGCCAACGAAGTTCGCCACCTGGCCGAACGGTGGCGCAAAGCTCTCGAGGCGCACCACGATGACAATCTCGTCGTGGTCGCGAACGCGAACGATCCACTGGTCGTCTACGCGGCCGAAGTTCGCGCGAACACCGTGTGGTGCGACGTGCCGACGTCGTGGCTCGCCGACGCGCTCTCGTGTCCGAAGTGCACGCTCGCGATTAGTCATGTCGGGAGTGCGTGGCATTGTGCCTGCGGCTTCGCCAAACCCGTCCAGGTCACCACGACTCTGGGCGACGATCTTGTCATTGACGGGGCTGGCGTGACTTTGGATCTTTCGATGCCCGGCGAATTCAATCGATCGAACGCGGCGATGGCGCTCACCGCGCTTCGCTGCGTCGACGTCCATCTCGATGAGGCGGTCCGAGGAGTCAACGCCATCCAAAGTGTCGTCGGACGATTCAGTGTCCGGCGTTGGCACGGTCACGTGCTGCGACTCTTGTTGGCCAAGAATCCTTCGGGCTTCGCCGCGATGATGGCGACGTTGGCGGAGGACGGATCGGACGTCTGGGTGGCGATCAACGCCCGCGTGGCCGACGGACACGACCCGTCGTGGCTGTACGACGTGCCCTTCGAGATGTTGCGGGGACATCGGGTCTACTGTTTCGGCGATCGCCGTCTCGACGTGGCGACGCGTCTTGACTACGGAGAGGTTGACTTCGTCGTCGTCGACAATGACGAGTTGGTGCCGACGTCTAAGGAGACTATTTCACTGTTGGCGAACTACACCGCCTTCAGCGACTGGTTGGCGAGGTCCGAACCGTGACGACGTTCTGCGTGCTCTATCCCGATCTCCTGGGAACCTACGGCGACGGCGGCAACGGCCTCGCCGTCACGCAACGCGCCCGACGACGGGGCCTCGACGCCGAACTCGTCAGCGTCGGGCTCAATGACGAGGTCCCCGACGCCGCGCTCTATCTGCTCGGCGGGGGAGAAGACGGCCCGCAACGCCTCGCCGCGGACCTCCTGCGAAAGTCATCGTTCGTGTCGCGCGTGCGAGACGGCGCCAACGTTGTGGCGGTCTGCGCCGGTCTCCAGATTCTCGGTTCGACGTTTTGTGTCGAGGGCGATGACGAATACGAAGGACTGGGTCTCGTCGACATCGTGACCAGTCGCGGCGAACGTCGTTCGGTGGGAGAACTCGCGACTCGTGTCGAGGGCAAACTGCTCGTCGGCTTCGAGAACCACGGCGGTCGGACGACACTGCACGGCGGCATCGATGCGCTGGGCACCGTCGTGAAGGGACGCGGCAATGACGGAAAGCTCGACGGCTATCGCACGAAGAACATTTGGGCGACGTACGCGCACGGACCGGTGCTCGCGATGAACCCCTGGTTCTGCGATGAGATCCTGGCTGCGGTCTTCGAAGTCGAGCTGGAGCCACTTGCGAGCGTTGCTGACTTGCTCTATCAAGAGCGCTGCCGCGTGCTCAGTGCCTAGAGTCCCTCGACGGGCTTGATGCCGTAGGTGGCGTCGCCGCTCACTTCGCGACCGAGTTGTTCCACGGCGTCGACGATTCGATTGTTGAAACGGCGGATGTTCTCACCGTCTTCAACCCGCATGGCGTCGCCGAAGATCACGACGACGTGATGACGATGCTGATCGGGCGCCGAGGTGAATTTTGCGGCTTTGGCGTACTTGGGACCCTGTAGCCAGCCCGATTCGTGGATGTACATCGGGATGACGGTCTTCATGGAGCGCTCGGCGAGATACGCCGCGCCGCCCTTGAACTCATGGAGTGCGCCGTCGGGCGTTCGACCGCCTTCGGGGTAGATGAGCAGATTCCAATTCTCCTGGACCAGATCGAACGCGATCTGTGCGCTGCGACGATTCACCTTGTGCCGGTCAATCGGGATGGCGTTGAAGACCAGCACCGTGCGAAAGGCGCGGCCCGAATCCATGAAGAAGTTGTCCATTGCGGCCGCGACGACCAGGCGCCGACGGATCCTGCTCGGTAACGCGGCGATGACCAGGGGCGTATCCATGTTGCTCGTGTGGTTCGCGACGAAGATGAACGGACCGTTGCCTTCAATCTTCTCCAGTCCGCGAACGTCGATCGTCGAGAGATAGCGCGTGTAGGGGACCAGGAACGTTGAGTGGATCAGATTACGGACGACTCGAATGCCAGGGGAACGACCCCACTTGGTTGAATAGTCAAGTCCGAGTTTTGGCACCGTTCAACGCTTGCGCGGTTTCTGTTTCGGGGTGTAACGCTTCGAAGCGGACGGCGGTGCCACAGGTCCTGGTGGTGATGCCGATGCCGACGCCGATCCCGATGCCGGTGTCACGGCTGATTTGGTGACCGGTGCGCGGCCCTCTTTTTTCGCTTGCGCAATCTCTCTCGCCGCTCTATTCGATCCGGACCACGATGCCTCGCCGTAACGCTGCAGTCGAAAGGCGCGCACGATCAGCCACACACCCAAGAAGAGGAAGACGATCCCTTCGATCTGGAGGGCGACGCCCAAGAAACAGGCGAAACATGCGACGCCCGCCCTCTTGCGGCGCAGCGCGAAGAACAAGATGATGAGCGCAATGGCGAAAATGAAGACAAATTGGGTGGCCCAGTGACTTTGGGCATTCTTCAAAACATTTTCGCATTGACCCTTGACTAGGTGGTACAGCGTGGGACAGGTATTGCCTTTGGTGAGTTTTTGTGTGGTGGTCCAGGGTGTATTTTTGACCCAGAACATGACGTTGATGAGTGCGACGAGCATCGCGACGCCGGCGGCGTAGAGACTTACTTTGCGTTCAATGCTGTCCATCCCGAAGACAACTTCGCGCGGCACCATAGATGGTCGCCGTCCCTGACGCTGGAACCGAGAGCGTTTGGGGTGTGATACACCGTTGTCTGGCACAGACGAAGGTTACAACGACGGGGAAAAGCAGGTGACCACTGTGCGAACTAGCATTGCTCCTCCGGGCGCTTAGCTCAGTTGGTTAGAGCGCAGCCTTCACACGGCTGAGGTCGAGGGTTCGAGTCCCCCAGCGCCCACTCCAGAACAGGATACGAACCGGGGCTTCTGACACAGGTCGCCGGTACGATTCGGAATATGAAGTTCACTGTCGCGGTCACCCACGAAGAACCTTGGTATGTCGCGAGGTGCCTTGACGTCGACGTAGTAAGTCAAGGCGAGACCGTCGATGATGCTGTCGCGAACCTCGAAGAAGCGCTCGGCTTGTACTTTGAAGGGGAGGACCTCCCCGACTCACTAGAGCCACCAATCATCACCACTGTCCTAATTCCTGTGTGAGTCCCGCGATTCCGGTTGTTTCCGGCCAAGAGGTCGTCACGGCACTTGGGAAGATTGGCTTCGAATAAGTCGGTCAGCGAGGTAGACACGTGAAACTTCGAGATCAAGAGGGCTAAATGGTCATTATCCCGAATCACCGGGAACTCGCCCGAGGGACACTCTCAGCGATTCTTCGACAGTCCGGCGTTACCGTGAGTCAATTCATCGACTTGTTGTAAGAAACATATTCTCTTGAAGCTTGCTTGATTCTTGAGCGAGTGCGGCGATCAGGCGGTTCTTATTGTGTAACTCAAGGTCCACCTCAGCGCCCACGGACCGGGACGGCGCGCGAACCGCTGGGACTCAACTCTCTGAATCGGTCTATGAAAACGTCGCTCTCAACTATCAAGTGCGAGTTGCTCCGTCGATAGTGTCTAGTTCCATGGAGAGTGAACCGTGGCAGGGCGACTCGTGTTCCCTCGTTGACGCATTTCGTGCTGGCGACTTAAGTCCCCTCGAAGCGCTCGACGCATCACTTGGCGCAATTGAAAAGTCCGACCTCAACGCCTTCTCGCACGTCGACGCCGACGCCGCACGAGCGAGCGCCGCTGGAGCGGATATCTCACTTCCTTTCGGCGGCGTACCGATGGCAATAAAAGAACTGGAGTCGGTCGCCCGCTGGCCCTCCACCGAAGCCTCGTTGGTGTATCGCGATCGCGTCGCAAACTACGACAGCACCCAGGTCACTCGACTGCGAGCTGCGGGCGCCGTGCTTGCCGCGCAAACAACCGCGTCAGAGTTTGGTGGGATTAACTGCACCAGTACCAAGCTGCACGGAACCACACGCAATCCTTGGAACCTGGAGCGAACGCCAGGCGGCTCCTCGGGCGGTTCAGCGGCCGCCGTCGCCGGCGGCCTCTTGCCTATCGCTTCAGGAGGCGACGGCGGTGGATCCATTCGAATTCCCGCGGGCTTCACCGGTCTCTTCGGACTGAAGTCCACGTTTGGACGGATTCCGCGAGGTCCCCACGCCCTACAGCCCCCGCTCACCGTGACCGTCGGCTGCGTCTCGCGCTCGGTGCGTGATACTGCGCGCTGGTTTGATTCGTGCAACGGCTTTGACCCGCGCGACACCTTGAGCCTTCCTCGCGTGAGCGGCTGGGAAGCAAATCTCGACTCCTTTGACCTCGCAGGCAAGCGAGCGGTGATCTCCATTGATTTGGGTTCCGCGGTCGTTGAACCCGTGCATCATGCCTTGCTGATCGAACTGGTCGAGTTTCTGATCACCAAGGCCCAACTCATACGAGTCGATCTCGCGATCCACCTCCCCAATGGCGGCCTCGAGTGGTCACTCTCGAACTTGATCGGTCTGGCTGGTGCACTGGGCGAGAAGTATCCCGCCTGCCACGACGACCTCACGCCGGAGATTCAAATAGGCATGAGCATGGCCACGTCCAGGCTCAACCTGCAAAGCGCTGGTGCGGCCGAGATGTTCCGTATTGACGTCAATGAGCAGATGGCTGACATCTTCGAAGAGACCGACTTCATCTTTGCCGCAACTAATCCCGACGTGGCCTTCGAGGCGGCCGGTCCCATGGCCACCAAAGTGGGCAACGTCGACATGGTCGCGGAGTATGGCTTCTCCAAAGCCATTGGCAATAACGGAGCGCTCACGATACCCGCCAACCTCACGGGCAATCCGGCCGTTTCCATTCCCGCCGGTCTCGTTGATGGTCTACCCGTCGGACTACAGGTCATCGGACGTCACCACGAAGAACAGCTGTTGTTAGACCTCGCTCGCGTCGTCGAGCGAGAACGTCCGTGGCCGCTGGTCGCCCCTTCGGACTAAATCCCTAGCGTGGACCATTGCTCGGGACATTGTTTGCGAGTGATCTTGCCCCACTAAATGCTCCACAAATCGCGTCGCGCGCCGCTGCCTCGCGTTGTCCCACGCCGTCATTGTTACTAGTTAAGTGGTATCGCGTTGTGTCGAGTTGTCTGGTGAAGAGTGTTGTAACACTTTCACACGGCTGAGGTCGCAGGTTCGAGTCCTGCAGTGCCCACGAGTGTTGTGAATATCGCAACGTTTCGCCCCGTCAAAACCGGGTATGAAGGGGACAACGAAAGTCCACACTGTTCAAGAACTTGAGGAGGGGACGTATGGGACCACGGCAGGACCTGGTGGAGCGTTCGGCGCCCTTCCTTCCCGAGGGCAGTGAGATCAGGCAGGTGTTTATCTGCCAGGCCGCGCCGAGCTTCGCCTTCTTCCTCATCACGTATCTGACGGGGCTCACAATGTTCTGGATCAAGTACCGCTGCGTGGCGATCACCCCGGACGCCATCTATGTACTGGAGAGCACCAAACTGTCGGGCGGCGCCAAGCCGCAGTCTCTGGTGGGTTCCTTGCCACGCCACACGCAGCTCGGCCCGGTCTCCGGTCGATGGGCCCAGGTGAATCTCCTGGGCGAGCGTCATTGGGTCCACAAGCGATTTCACGACGTCATCACTGCCGCTGATCATGAGGCCGGCTTCACGTATTGACTTTCGCCCTTGTTAGCGTGACACCGATTAACTGAATCGAAACGCTCAATGCACCGAGAGCGCCGTTTTCCATGACGGAATCACGTCACTCACCGGAATGTTCAGCACGTCGTGCAGCAATCCGCCGTAGACATCACGGAAGTCCGTCGTCACTTTAAGATTCCCGTTCACGTCCAGGGCATTCAACGGTGGCTGCTCCCCGTACAGGCCACCCTTGACCGTGTTACCTATGAGAATCACCGGAGCGGACGTGCCGTGATCGGTTCCGAGGCTGGCGTTCGACATGACCCGGCGACCGAACTCCGAATAGATCATGACCGTCACGTCATTGGACCGAGCTCCGGCGCTAATGCTCGTCATGAAGGTACCGATCGCAGCGTCGACCTCGGATAGCAACGCGTTCTGATCGGCCTGCTCGCCCGTGTGCGTGTCGAAGGAACTCAAGTTCACCTCCCACACCCGCGTCGGAACGTTGGCGTTTATCAAGGTTGAGACCAGCGAAAGCTGCTGGCCGAGGAAAGAGCCTGTGGGTGACTTAGTAACGAGCGGCCCGAGTATCCGAGCCGTCGAAAAGAGGTCAGTGATCGACGACGCGGCGGCGGCCTCCAAGGGAATGTCCGAGGACGACGAACGGCCCAGACGCGGCAACAATGACGCGACGGGTCCCCACGGGAGTTGAATTCCACTGGGCCCCACCATGGACGCGACAGTCTTCTGGCCGACCAGCAGGGGGGGCAACGTCGACCCGATGCCGATGGCGTTGAATGGATTGTGGGGCTGGAGGTCGAGCCAGCGGCCAATCCAACCGGAAGTTACGGTGTCCGCCAGCGAACCAGACTGCCAGATGGCCATCGAGGAGAAGTGCGACAGACTGGGATTGGGGTAGCTCACGCCTTGAACGATCGCCACTTTGTTTTGCGTATACAGCGCTTTGATCGCTGGCATGGACGAATTGAACGCGAGGGCGTCCGAGATGGGAAGAACCTGCGACGAGGACAGCGCGATGTTAGATCGGACGCTTTGGTAGGTGGGGTCAGTGAAGGGAACCACCGTGTTGAGCCCGTCGTTTCCGCCGTAGAGGGTCACCAGAACGAGAATCGGTGTGGCGAGCGGGAGTGGTGAGGAGCTCGCCGCGCTTGCCAACGTTTCCAGGGACATCTGAGTGGACAACGCCGCGAACACGCTCGCTCCGGTCCACTGCAGGAATCGCCGGCGGTCGAACTCGCAGTTGATCATGCGCTCACCACATACTCTGGGGAGAGGAGCGCCGCTACGGCCATCTCCGCAGGCGTCCCCGTCGCCGCCGCGAGCGTGCTCGCGGTTCGTCTTGACCATTCGGCCACCCCCAGCCAATCGGCGCACGCCTGCACCATCTTTGATTTGGGAACCGCGAGCGGCGCGAGATCGCCTTTCGCCACGACGGACTGTGCCAACTCGAATCGATACTGGAACGCGACACCGCTGAGCCACGCCTGGCCGTAAGGCCAGCCGCCAACGTTGGGTGGATTGAACGGTAGCTGGCCCATCTGGGATAGTTCCCATTGAAGGTCTCCCGAACTCAACGTCGACGGTCGCACCTTTAAAGCTCGACACGCTCCGACGAACCATTCGACTGGTGACTTGACGAGAGAGTTTGCGGGATTGCTCCACGCTGTGGAATGAACCAAGGTACTGACGAGCGACGAGATATCGCGACCGGCGAAACTCCTCGCGAGTGTTGTTGGCGGCGTGGTCGAGGAAGAGACGAATCGGAACCACACGCGATCCGTGATGAACTTGCGGTTTTCTTCCTTTGACACGATCAGCGAGGCGAGGCTCGCGGCGTTGAGCTTCGATTTCCTTCCGAGCACCGAGAGGGACTCGGCGTAGTGCTGCTTTGGGTTAAAGGTCACCGTGCCGTTGGATGGGGCGGTCGAGTAACCCGTCAATGCCCGGGCCGCCGCGGTGACGTCGTGTTGCGTGAACTTATTCACACCAAGGGTGAAGAGTTCCATGAACTCACGGGCCAAGTTCTCGTTAGGCGACTGAATGTAGTTGTCGTTGTTGTTAAGCCAGATGTTCAGCGCTCCGTCAACCGCCATCGCCCTCGCCATGTCCTTGAAGTTCGCCAGAGCGTACTTACGAAGCGTGTTGTTCTGCTTCTGCATGGGTAGTGGATATTCAATCCCTGAGATCGACGTTGCAAAGTGCCCGTGCCAGAACCACGTCATTCGTTCGGCCAGGGGATGGTTCGACACGACCATGCGATCGAGCCACCACGTCACCAACTCGGAATTGCCCCGGTATATAGCGCTCCAGAACGCGGTCGCCGCTGGCGTATTCGGTGCTGGATAGGGGCCAAGGTCCGCGAGGACGGGTGCGACGACCGAATCGAGCGCCGGATCAACTAGCCCTCGGTCGAGCACCGTCGTTTGGGCGGACCCGATACCGCGTTGCAATAGTTCTGCGTACTGACCGGGTGTCGGACCAAAGTTGAATCGATGCAAGAGGCGAGCGGTGGCCAGACGTTGCGCGTACATCGGGGTTGGCCTCACCCCTGGAATTTACTGTCGAAATCCTCGTTCATTCAGAAACTTCCGTTACAACCCTATGAAACATTGGAATTTGGGGCAACGCCGATAAGAATTGAACCTCGTCACGCTGCGGAGTCGCCGGCTAGTCCAAGCGTCGCTAGGCGCCACTGTAAGTACGTCGCGACCGCCTGGGCCCGCGTTCGACCTAGCGCGACGTTCTTCTCTGAGAGGGCGACGGCGATCGAGTCCTGTGGTGTTGCAGTGCTAACCGGGCGACGGCGATCGAGCCAATTTGAACTCCTGGGCGAGCGGCGCTGAATCAGGGTGCGTGATTGAACCGCTGTCGAGCTGCGACAGTGCTGCGACTGTGAGAAGTGGCGAACAGTGGCGAAAGCCAAAAGCATTGTTGGCAACGATTTAACCAATCGTTGCAACGAGATCAAGCTTGGAGCGGGCGACGAGAATCGAACTCGCGTTCTCAGCTTGGGAAACTGAGACACAGAAATGAATTTGCTCGCTCATTTAGACTTGTGGCGTGTACGGGCACTTGAAACGCCGCGAGTTCCGATAAATGCCATTGAGCTCAGCAGCGAGGCGGCAATCATTAGTAGTTCTAGTCGCGCTGACAGCGGCATTCCTCTTTGGTGCGTTCGATCAGTGGATAGGTGGTCGCTACAACTTGTTCTGGACGCAAGTTAGTAACGGTTTGTCGGCGCTCTGGCTGGTGGTTCCATTCATCGCTGGCTTCTTGATGTTGAATCAACGCAAGGCCGTCGTTATAGGTCTGTGCACGACCTGCGCGTCCATTCTTGCGTACGTGTTGATGATTGTCAGTCCAATGGAAGGCACGCACTTCGGACCGGCACCAACACACCTTCACGGCACGTGGAACCAACTGAGCTTCGGTCTGCTCGCTCACACTCTCTCGAGTCAAGGGCAATGGTTCGCGTTCGCAGTAGTTGCCGGTCCGGTGTTCGGCTTGCTTGGCTACCGTTGGCGCACCTTTCGCTACTGGGCGTACGCGCTGCCGGTTGCCCTAGCTTTGGTATTGGAACCTCCGGCACGATGGACCTTGAGCAGGATTGGTTTAGGTGACATACCCTTTGTTCCATTCACGTGGCCGAATAACGGTCTCGCGCAACGGGCTGAGTTAGTCGAGTTCGTTCTCGGTGTCGTAGCGACTTCTCTAATCCTTCGCTTCGGAGCTCAGCGTCGAAAGACAGCCTCAACGGCGCGATAAGAAGTAGTCGTTGGCCCGGACGCTTCAGAGCGCGAGGGCCACTCGAAGAGGGTGTCATTCAGTGAGAGCAGTATTGACTATCCGTGGGATCATCGGCGCGTCGCTCATTGCCGGCGTCACCTTTTTGCCCGTGGCAACTTCTGCGGCGTCGGTCGGACACACCACGTCACCGATCGTCAATGTATGGACCGAACCTGCCAGCGGGTACGGCTTCCTCGACGCGGCCATTGACACCGCCCAACACAGCATCGATGTTTCGATGTACGAACTCTCTGACACGACCATTGAACATGAGTTGATAGCGCGGGCCAACGCCGGTGTCGACGTCCGGGTGTTGCTGAATTCCGCGTACGACGGTACGACGCACAACGCAGACTCCTACGCGGCGTTGCACGCGAGCAAGGTCCACGTCGAGTGGGCTCGTGCGAATCAGATTTTCCACGCGAAATACGTGGTCATCGATTCTCGAGTGGCGTACGTTGGAACGGGCAATCTGGAGACGAATGATTACTCCTCAACCAGGGACTTCTGGGTCGAGGACTCGCGGGTCGCCGATGTCGACGCTATGACGAATACTTTTGTCTCTGACGACGCCCACGTCGGCACGACCTTCCAGACGGGCGGCCTCGTGTGGAGCCCGGGATCGACGTCGGCGTTGGTTGGGCTCATTGATGACGCGAAGCGTTCACTGCTCGTCGAAAACGAGGAGATGGATTCGACCAGTATTGAATCGGCGTTGAAATCGGCGGCGCGGCGAGGCGTTTCGGTGAAGGTCGTAATGACTGAGTCGTCGTCGTGGACTGCGGCATTGGACAGTTTGGCTGCTTCGCGCGTCCACGTGCGAGTACTGAGTTCGTCGCAGGTCTATATCCACGCCAAGGTGATCTGCGACGACTGTATTGGAGGGGCGGGCACTGTGTTCCTTGGTAGCGAGAACTTCTCCACCTCATCGCTCTCGTACAACCGCGAACTGGGGGTGATCACGACGACGCCGAAGGTCGTGCGCGCTGTCGATTCGGCCGTTCACGCTGACTACGCCATAGGAACGACCGTCACGGCGCCACACGCGACGTCACCTTCGAAGAGCACGAGTGGTGGATCGACCGTCACCGTCACTTCACTCGAGACCTCGATCAATCCTGGTGCGGAGGATTCACTGGGCGTTCACTCGCCGAAGCCTGACGACTCGTGCAACTTGGCCGTCACGTTGCCCAGTGGTTACAAGAGTCAATCCCAGGGCTTGGGGGTCGCGCGAGCGAACGTGGAGGGCAACGTCACGTGGACATGGGAGATCGGTCCCCGCACCGATCCCGGAACAGCGCGGGCCACGATTACGTGCACTGCTGGAAGCGTGCAGCGGACCTTTCAGATTCGCTAGCTCCGAATTGAAGCGGGCCTGTTTCGAACTTCCGATGAGGACTCCGACGAGCAAGGTCGCGTAATCACCACGGCAAGACATTCACCGCGCAATCGAGACCGTAAGGGCTCTCCTACGCAACGTCATTACTGATGAGCTTCTCGTTTACAGCGCCGCGTTGACTGGATTCGTGTCGGAACCCAACTCCTTCGGCGCTCGAATCACCATCACCGAGATGAGCAGTCCGGCGAAGGCGATGAATGCTCCAACTTGGAACGCTGTCGTGTAGCCATGGGTCGTCGCGATGTTCTTCGCTTGGCGCGAGAGCGTTCCCTGTGAGCCACTCGCGAAGCTGATGAGCTTCGACTTGTACGCGTCAATGGAAATCGTCGAGAGAATCGCGAGGCCGAGGGCGCCGCCCACCTGTTGAGTCGTGTTGAGGAGAGCCGAGGCGAGTCCCGCTTCGTGCGGCTCAACTCCCGAAACGGCGGTCAACGTCAACGGGACGAATGAGAGTCCCATTCCGAGTGACACGATGAGCAGAGGCAACACGATCGTGCCGTAGCTGCTATGGATCGTCAAACGCGTGAGCAGCTCGAGCCCAATGACCGCCGCCGCCGGACCGACGAGGAGGGGAATTCGAATGCCGATCCGACTGATCATTCGTGACGCGAGCACTGCGGCCGCGATGATGCCGATGGTCATGGGCAAGAAACCAACGCCGGTCCTGATGGCGCTCCAACCCAAGACGTTCTGCAGGAACTGCGTGAGGAAGAAGAACATCGAGAACATGGCAGTACCGATGCAGAGCATCATGGCGTAGACACCGGAGCGATTGCGATTGGCGAAGATGTGCAGTGGCATCAACGCTTCAGCCGTTCGAGTTTCGATCAACACGAACGCCAGGAGAAGGATCGCCGCGAGGAAGAGCGAGACGAGCGTGCTCGTGGCGGTCCAACTGTGGCCCGCCACGTTGGAGAGTCCGTAGACGAGGGCGAGCATGCCACCGGTCGCGCTCACGGCCCCAGGAACGTCCAGCTTGCCGGAGGACGTCGACGACTCATTCAGTGCGCGAGGCGTTAGAAAGAGAATGAATGCGGCGATCGGCACATTGACGAAGAAGATCCAACGCCACGACACCAGGTCGACCAACATTCCTCCGAGGAGGAGTCCGACGGCCCCGCCGGCGCCCGCCATCGCGGCGTAGACGCCCATGGCCCGATTGCGCTGTGGCCCTTCAGGAAAGTTGGTCGCGATCAGTGAGAGCGCGGTTGGTGCGGCGATTGCTCCACCGACGCCCTGGCACGCTCGGGTGAGAATGAGCCAGATATCGGTGGTCGCGAAACCTCCGAGGAGCGAGGAGACCGCGAAGATCGCAATGCCGATCATGAACATTCGACGTTTGCCGAAAAGGTCTCCGGTGCGACCACCGAAGAGCAGCAGTCCTCCGAATGTCAGCGAGTACGCGGTGATCAGCCACTCGAGATTGTTGACGGAGAAATTCAGATCATGGTGAATCGTTGGCAGAGCGACGTTGACGATGGTGGCGTCGAGGACGATCATGAGCTGGGCACCAGCGATGACCGCCAGCGCGAGGCCGAGGTGTTTGCCCTCGGTGTTGCTGCCGGTGAGTTCCGGAGCTTCGGTGGTTGACATGGCAATCCTTGGGGTTAGGAGTTGATGGGACTGGTTGAAGCGGTGGCGAGGGGGAGGATCACGTCATTCATGACGCGTGTTGAGAAGTCGGTGTCCGGAAGTTCACCAGTAATGAGCACTTGTTGAATCATCAGTGCGGGAAAGAGCGCGACCAGAAGGTCGAGGTTGCGCTCGGTCGAAACTTCGCCCCTCTCGACCGCCCGTTCGAAAATTGCGCGGATGACCTTGGTTCGTGGTTCGATCATCCGTTCGCGAACAACGTCGCGCAGTTCGGCGTCGTGAGCGAGCGCCGTGATGAGGCCCAGCATGATCTGGGCGTTGAATCGATTTTCCTGGCTGCACGAAGCATGACTCAATGAAGCCAAGTCGCCCTCGAGCGAACCGGTGTCCGGCACGAGCATCGAGCCCTTCGAACAGTTGAGGGCGTCGACGACGAGAGCAGCCTTACCTTGCCAACGTCGATAAATCGTGGCCTTGCTGGCGTGGGCGCGTGCCGCGACGGCGTCCATGGTCAATCGGTCGTAACCGATCTCGGAGAGTAAGTCGAGCGCGGCCTCGCGAATCGCGACGTCACGACTGGTGTCGAGTGGATGGCCGCGATGACGAATACCGTGACCTCCCTGGAGCTCCAATCGACGATTGACGACTTCTGTTTGATCCATGGGCCGTTTTCCTTCGTCGCAAATGAGTACTGTACTGTATCGTACACTTAATCATCCATTTTCAATCACCAATGATTTAAAGGAAATACTTCGACCTCCTCAGGGTTCAGACAGGAGTGGTTGGGTGATTCGCCGCGGCCGACGACGTCCACTGATTGCATTCACAAGATTTCGGTTTCGTTTCACGAAGTCTTGACCTACCAACGGGCGAGTCGATTCTGGACCTTCCAGCGGTCCGAGATGACGATGGTCGTCGTCGTGGCCGAGCTCCTCGGTGCTCTCAGCTACTGGTGGGTGCGACGCGGTATCGCCGAGAGCGCTCGCATCTTGTTGTTTCGCGCGTCGTGCGTGACTTCGGCGAGTCCGAGGGCTTCGAGCAGTGGGGGGAGGTACATAGCGAATCGCCCCCGATAACCCTTACGCAGTCCGTACCAACCGCCCACAGGATTCGTCGTCGATCGTCCCCAGGCCTCGACCGTGTCGTCGGCGGCCGGTTTGTTCTCGTCGGCCGCGCCGAGAGCGACCCAATCGCCCTGGGCCACCAGCCACGCGTGGAGGTCATCGATCGCGGACAAGTGATATTTCAGTGTCGTAGATCCGACGACGCACACCAGCGCCGGGGGATCACCCTCGGGGTCGCGGTACATCGAATACTTCGATGACCCGGGCGGTGTCGTCAACTCCCACGGGTCGCTCTTCGTGCCGTTGGTCACGTCATCCCCTTCTTTCTTCGGCTTGAATCCAGCTGGTTACTTCTGGAGTCGACTCCGCAGTGTGTCGACGCCGTCGCCACCTAACGAAGCCAGGAGCGGTCTCGTGGTCATCGCCATCAGGAGCGCGACCATCGGTCCCGCGACCTCCGGACCACTGCCGTAGGACCAGTCGGCGTCGGTCGCGCGAAGTCGAAGTCCGGCAATCGTCTTTTTCGCCGCGACCGGAAAGTTTGAGCCCTTGAACATGTTCAGACAGGCCAACTTGGCCTCGCTCGACGTGTCATCGGCGATGCCCAGGGGCTGGCGAATGTCAGTGCCGTGGACCACGACTTCGCCGAGCATCGCCATCGCCGCAGCCGGTGGTTTGTTCGTGGTCGTGGTGCGCGCCCTGATTCGCGCGATGATTTCGCTTGGTGGCAATTGGGCGCCCTCACGAGCAGCGCGGTCCATCATGACGTTGAATCGGAACCCACTGGCGAGCAGACCCATCATGAACGTGCCCGTCGTCTGTTCGCCCGCATTCATCATGTGCGCGGCGACGTGGCGAACGTTCCAACCCTCGCACAGGGTGTCGGCCGTCCACTGTTCGGGCGAGAGCGATTCGAGCATGTCGGCCGAACGCTCGCGCTCGTCATGGATCATCTTCCAGGTCCTGACGTCATCGCTCATTTTCTCTCCTCTAACTGCGCCATATTCCAACAGAAATTCGTCATCCGGGTGGCAACTCGCCTGATTCGACGAGTTCGCCGCCGACCGCCACCGTGGCGAGACGATCCAGGAAGAATTGCCAGCCGTTCTCGTGATCACTGATGGCGTCATCGGGCAGGCCACTGTGCACTAATCGAACGAGCGTTTCGTCACCTTCGGGAATGAGCGTGATCGCGACCTTGGTCGAGCCGGCTGGAATCGGGTGACCCGGTTCGTTCCAGCCAAAGGTGAAGACCACCTTCTCGTTCTCCACCACTTCCGTGAACTCTCCCAAAGCCTGATGATCGCCGACGACATTGACCTTGTAGATACCGCCGGGACGTGGGTCGAATTCCACGTCGGTGCCGAGCCACGACTGCATTCCGGGCTCGATCAACAAAGCGAAAATCGATGACGGTTCGGCCTTGACCAAGACCTCGCGCGTAAGTTCAGCCATTTTCGTTGTCCTTCTTTCGTTGGGCCGCTTCCGCGGCGGTTTTCAGTCGATCGAGGCCCCCGGACCAGTACTGGTCGAGGAACGTGCGAACTCGTGCCATTTCGTCGACGTTCGCGACGTAGAGCCGACGATTGCCAACTCGACGCTCGCGGATCAGATTCGCCTGTCGCAAGACGCCGAGATGTTGGGAGATCGCCGAACGCGTGACGCCATCAAAGTGCGACGCGATGTCCGTCGCGGGCATTTCGCTCGACCAGACGAGACGCAAGATCTCGCGACGCTTCGGATCGGCGATGGCTTTCAGAGCGGTGTCCACCAATTTAGTGTAAGCGATGGCTTACGTAAGAAGCAACTTAATTACAAAGTGAATTTTCGTGTTATCTCTCGGCAGATCTCGTCGCCGAACGCGCCTCCTCGGAGATGCATTGCCCTCGATCATTCGAACACCAAACAGCCTTCATCGAGATCGACCAACGGCAGTTCGTCGCGCTCGGCCCAGTAGTCCTGGGTGTGGCGCCACTCGGGCTTGTCGAGGCGCTTGGGCATGAGGTGCATCGAACGCATCAAGTAGTTCGGGTTGAAGTATTCGACGTCGACCCACTCCAGCCACTTCTCGTCGAGGTCTTGGGGTCGTAGTTGCGGGGTGACCCGCTGGGCGCCGAGTTCGTCCATGTGCGAGAGCATTCGATTGACAAAATCGCTGACGAGGTCGACGCGTAGCGTCCAGCTGGCACGGAAGTAGCCGAAGACCCACACGAGATTCGGAACGCCGGAGAACATCATTCCGCGATAGGTGACCGTGTCGGCGAGGTCCAGGGGCACGCCGTCGATCGAGAATGAGATGTCGCCCAGGACGCTCAGGTTGAAGCCGGTCGCGGTCACGATGAGGTCCGCGTCGAGTTCATCTCCGCTTTTCAACCTGACGCCGTGTTCGGTGAAGGTTTCGATCTCGTCGGTGACGATCGATGCCTGACCCGCGCTGATTGACTTGAACAGGTCCCCGTCGGGCAGGAACGCGATTCGCTGACGCCACGGCATGTAGCGCGGAGTGAAATGCGTCGCCACGTCGAAACCCGGAGGCAGCGCGGCGCGCACCAAGTCAATCAGCGCCTCCTTGGCGAACTCGGGCTCTTCGAGCGCGAGTTGCGTGAGGACGCGCAGGTTGAAGAGGTTCTCACGACGAACGATGTCGTGGACCCACTCTTCGGGGACGTCGAGTTCGCGAAGGTGATCGGCCAAGAGATTGCGGTTTTCCCCGGTGAAGTAATACGTCGGCGAGCGCTGGAGGATCGTCACGTGCGAGGCGTCCTCGGCGATGGCCGGCACCAACGTCGCCGCGGTCGCACCCGAACCGATGACGATGACCTCCTTATCGCGGTAGTCCAGGTCTTCGGGCCAGGTTTGGGGATGGACGATCGTGCCCTCGAATCGCTCCATCCCGGGCCACTGCGGTGTGTAGCCCTCGGCGTGGCGGTAGTAGCCCTGGCACATCCACAGGAAATTGGCACTGACGGTGACCGTCTCGCCAGTGTCCGCGCGCGTCGCGTTCACGGTCCATTGGTTGTCGTCACTACTCCACGACGCGGAATCGATGTGGTGTCCGTAGCGAATGTGTCGTTGTAGGTCGTTTTCGGCGATGACGTCACTCAGGTATTTCTGGATCTCGGCCGCCGTAGCGATTGGTGCACTCGTCCAGGGCTTGAATCGGTAACCGAACGTGTAAAGGTCGCTGTCGGAGCGGATACCGGGGTAACGATGCGTGCGCCAGGTCCCGCCGAAACTGTCCTGGGCCTCGAGCATGACGAAGCTCCGACCGGGGTTTTGGCTTTGCAAGTGATAGGCCGTGCCGATACCGGAGATGCCGGCGCCCACGATGACGACGTCGAAGTGTTCGATCGTCTGGTCCTTGGTTTCCGCGCGCTCCATCGTCGTGCTCATCTTCCCCCGCTCATTGGCCACCACGCCATCGGAAAGGTCCGAGCACTCGTGCCGTGCGCTTCCCAATCCGGAGATTAGACGCCCCGCGAAACTCTCGCCGGCTGAAGTTGCTGTCTCGTCACGTGAATGGCGCCGATCACACATCAGAGCACGTTAGGTTTTTGGGCGAACCAGCCCGAACGAGGAGCACGATGAAAGCCGCGGTCTATTACGAAAACGGTGCCCCGAGTGTCTTTCGCTACGAAGACGTCCCGGACCCGGTTCCCGGCCCCGGCGAGATGCTCGTCGGTGTCGAGGTCGTCAGCATCGAAGGCGGCGACACCCTGAACCGATTGGCTGGACCGCTCGTCACGGTGCCGCACATCGTGGGCTACCAGAACGCGGGAACCGTACTCAGCGTCGGAGCGGACGTCGAAGGCTTCGCCGTGGGGGAGCGCGTCGTCGCACTCGCCTCTCACGGCTCGTACGCTGAGTTGCGAGTCGCACATCCGCTCACGACGTGGAAGATCCCCGATGGTCTGGCGACCGAACTGGCCGCCTGCGTGCCGGTTGCCTACGGAACGGCCCACGACGCGCTCTTTGAGTTCGGACGGCTCGTCGAAGGCGAGACGGCGCTCATCCACGCCGGCGCCGGTGGCGTGGGACTCGCCGCCATCCAAATGGCCAAGCACGCGGGCGCGCGGGTAATCGCGACCGCCTCGAGCGACGAGCGACTCGATCGACTTCGCGAATTCGGACTCGACGACGCCATCAACTACCGCGAGAAGGATTTCGTCGCCGAAGTCCGATCGCTCACCAAGAACCGCGGGGCCGACGTCATCCTGGATTCCGTCGGCGGCGAAAACCTGCAAAAGAGTTTGGCGGCGCTCGCGTATCGCGGCCGGTGCGTCACCTTCGGCAACGCGGGTCGAAGCGGAGAGACGAAGCTCGACACCTCAATGTTTGGTGGTTCGAATCAGAGTCTGATCGGTTACTTCCTCGGGCCCGAGTTGTTGGTCGGCTCCCGGGCTCACGTCATGATCGCGAGGCTGCTCGACGACGTCGCGGCCGGAGAGTTGCGCGTCGAGATCGATCGGCGCTTTGCCCTGGCGGACGCCGAAGAGGCCCACGCGTTTATTGAGAGCCGTCGGGCCTTCGGCCGGGTAGTACTTCTAACGGAGTAATCGAACTACGAACTCGAAGTGTCCTCGGCGCTCAGTTCACCGTGCTCGGATTCATAGGTCTTCAGCGTTTCGATGTACTTCTCGATGTCACTATCGGTTGAAGCCGGGGCACGATTTTGCGTCTGGAGATAGGCGGCGAGTCCCAACTGACGAAGTACGCCGTCGGCGCCACGCTTGGCCTGAACTTCACCGACCTTGGCCTGACCTTTGGCCGCCGCGTCCTTGGCCACTGAGGCCGCTGAGGCCGCCTGTTCCTTCACCTTGTCCAAGAATCCCATGGGATCTCCTTTTGTCGCCTGTCCAACTTCAGTTTACCTCTCGACGCCCACCCCGGTCGTGTGCGTAGCTGGAACGTCGCGAGGTGTCACGTCGTGGAGGAACCGTTGGTGTCGAATCGTCTCGGCACACGTGTTCGCGGTCAAAGGATTTGGAGCGTTAATCCAGCCGTCTTAGAATTGACTCGCGCCACGGATTCGTGTCGCGCCACATCGCGCGATGCGTCACAATCTCCCGGGCCACGACAACTAAGGACCGTACCCATGAGTGTTCCCAGTGCCTCCTATTCGGTAACCATGCGCGTGACCCTCGAGAGTCATTCTCGGATCGGTGCCGTCACGACCGCGGTCGGCGACGCCGGCGGTGCCGTCACCGCACTGGACGTGGTCGATCCCAACGGTTCGGGAATGACGATCGACCTCACGTGCAACGCCGTTGACGAGGGCCACTCCGAACTGCTTCGCGCGGCCGTCGAGGTCATCGAGGGCGCCCGAGTGATTGCCATGAGTGACCGCACGTTCCTCTTGCACCTCGGCGGCACGATCTCGGTCGAGCCGAAGGTTTCACTCAAGACCCGAGACGACCTCTCAATGGCCTACACGCCGGGCGTGGCGAGAATTTCAATGGCGATCGCGAAGGACCCTTCCGCGGCGCGAAAGCTGACCATCAAGCGCAACACCGTCGCGGTGGTGACTGATGGATCGGCGGTCCTCGGTCTCGGCAACATTGGACCGGAGGCGGCGTTGCCGGTGATGGAGGGTAAGGCACTCCTCTTCAAGCGCTTTGCCGGTATCGACGCGTGGCCGGTCTGTCTGGCGACCCAGGACGTCGACGAGATCGTGCGGATCGTCCAATGCATCGCTCCGGTCTATGGCGGAATCAATCTCGAGGACATCTCGGCGCCGCGTTGCTTCGAGATTGAACGGCGTCTGCGCGACCTGCTCGACATTCCGGTCTTCCACGACGACCAGCACGGAACGGCCATCGTCGTCTTCGCGGCCTTGCTGAACGCGCTGCGCGTCGTCGGCAAGCAGATGAAGGACGTCCGAGTCGTCGTGCTCGGCGTCGGCGCGGCCGGCGTCGCCATCTCCAAACTGTTGTTGAGTGAAGGCGTCGGCGACGTCATCGGCGTCAATCGAGGTGGCATCATCTCCCAAGACGACGAGAGGCTCGACAGCGAGCGCCGGTGGCTGGCGACGCACACCAATAAGGAGAAGCGAACGGGATCACTCAGTGACGCCATGGCCGGCGCAGACGTCCTCATCGGCGTCTCCGGTTCCAATCTCGTCAGCGAGGACCAGCTGAAGTCGATGGAGCCGGGGTCGATCATCTTTGCCCTCGCCAACCCGGATCCCGAGGTCGATCCGGTGCTGGCGAGAAGATACGCCGCGGTCGTAGCGACTGGTCGAAGCGACGAACCGAACCAGATCAACAACGTGCTGGTCTTCCCGGGGATCTTCCGCGGAATGTTGAACGCGGGAGCGAAGCAGGTCACCGAAGAGATCGAGATCGCCGCCGGACGCGCGATCGCCGACGTGGTCACGCCGGGCGAACTGTCAGCTGACTACATCGTGCCGACGGTCTTCAATCCGTTGGTCGTGACCGCAGTGACGAACGCCGTCGAGCGCTTAGTTGGACAAACGCGCTGAGACTCGCGACTATCGACTTGGCATCGCTGACGATTCGCTCGATCACGTTTCAGTGAACACCGCGATTGCGTTCGTTCGTCGCCTTTAATTCGCGCGGGTCACTGTTAGCGTCTAAAGACCATGAAGCTCAGCCACCGGATACCACAGACGCCGTGGCGAGCTCGTAGTACCTGGGCCGTGCGACCACGAATGTTGGTGCCGCTCTTCGGGGGACTGGCGGCCTTCGGGTTTGGCGAGGGCTTGCTCGTCCAGTCCCAATGGGGGGCATCTCCGTGGACCGTCTTCGCCGAAGGGATCGCCAAGCACGCGCAGATATCGCTCGGCTGGGCGACGGCGCTGATCAGCGTTGTCGCCCTTCTCAGTTGGATTCCGTTTCACCAACGCCCGGGGTTCGGGACGATATCGAACGTCATCATCATCGCCTACGTCTTGGACCTGACGACGTACGCGGTGGCGGCGCCGCACGCCGCATGGCTGAAGATCGTCTACATCGTCGGTGCGGTCCTATCGATTGGCATTGGCAGCGCCTTCTATCTGACGTGCAACCTCGGTCCCGGTCCGCGCGACGGGCTGATGACCGGCCTCCACGACCGATTTCACGCCAGCGTGGTCTACGTCCGTCTCTCGATCGAAGTGGTGGTGTTGACGATCGGCTGGTTGCTCGGTGGTTCCCCGGGTTTCGCTACGGCATTCTTCGCCGCGACGATTGGGTTTAGCATCGGCGCGAGCTTGAACGTGATGGAGCGAACAGTGAACTGGTGGTGCGCGTGATTTCGGGAAGCCATCTCGCGGAGTTCTTTATCGCGTCGATCACCATCATCTTGGTGCCCGGGCCGAGTGTGCTGTTCACGCTCGCGCGCGGCGTGGCGTGGGGTCGTGCCGTGGCGGTCCTGACGGTCCTCGGCAACTCGATCGGAACTTTGATCCTGTCGATCATTGTGGCCGTGGGACTCGGACCATTGCTCAGTCACTCCAAGGCATTCTCGATCACGTTGCAAATGGCCGGAGGTTTGTACTTGTTGTGGCTCGGCGTGGGCGCGATGCGGCACCGGCACGCGCACGCGGCCGCCATGGCCAAACGCGAAGAGTATCGACCGTCGAACGTCCAGGTCATTCGCCAGGGGTTCACGGTCGGCATGTTGAACCCGAAGTCGTTGGTGTTCTTCGCGGCCGTCTTTCCCCACTTCGTCGATCGCACCAAGGGCAGCGTGACGCTGCAGTTGCTGGTCTTCGGCGCCATCTTCAGCGTCATGGCTTTTCTCAGCGACGCCATGTGGGGCGTGATCGCCGGCACGGCGCGCGAGTGGCTCTCTGATTCACCGCATCGTTTGGTCGTCCTTCGTACCGTGGGCGCGTGCGTGATGATGACGCTCGGCGTGATCATCGAGGTGAGTGCACTGACGTCCTAAGCCGCGCGGTCGTGTCACACCGTTTACCTATTTTTGATTCGTGGGAACAGTGCACGTCGGACGACATGACGAGCGAGTGACGTCGAGCGTCGGCTCATTTATCGCGAATCTGCCTGAGATGCTGGGCGCCATGGTCGTCGACCCTCGTTGTCTCGTCGCGGTGATCGAGTTCGAAGACGTGCGCTACGTGCAGTATTGGGTCGAACCGCACGGTGCGGTGATCGCCGAGGTCATCTCGAATCTCAATATCGGCGACGCCGCGGCCCTGAGTCCCGAGGACGAGGAGAAGTTGCGAACGGCCGGTTGGTCCGAACCGTCACCCGGACCGAGACCGAATTGGCGTTTCGAGGCGGAGGACGCAGCCGGTCTCATGAAGATTGTCTCGATGTCGCGCGACGCGGTCTACGACGTACTGCGCGAGCGAGACACCAATACCGTGTCGGTCCGGATTTGGGAAGGGCGATCCATCGCGGGTCCGCGCGACGAACGTCGAGGACGAACCCGCGACGATCACCACAACAAGCGCTTTGACGACGACGGTGGACCCGAAGAAGGTTAAGGAGCGCTCGTTTCACCTATCGCCCTTCCTACAATCGACTGGGCAATGGAGACGCGATGAGCATGCACGGAGGCGGTGGTGGTGGCGGGGGCGGCCGCATGGGACTGCGTTCGATGCGTACGGACCGCAACATCCTCGAACATCAGATCAAAAAGGGAACACTGCCGCGGATACTCACCTACGCGAAGCAGTATCGCGCGCTGCTCGTCGTTTTTCTCATCGCCGTCGTTCTCGATGCCGTGGTCAGTTCGGTCACCCCGCTGCTGTTTGCCGCCATCATCGACATCGGCATCAAGCACAAACATGAGGGTCTGGTCATCGGACTCGCGTCGTTGGGGGCTGGTCTTGCGCTTTTCGACGCGGTCCTCTCGCTCTTCGAGCGCCGAACGTCAGCGGTGATCGGTGAGGGACTGATCTATGACCTGCGCGCCAAAGTATTCAGCCACATTCAAGAGATGCCGATCGCGTTTTTCTCGCGCACCCAAACCGGGGCTCTGATCAGTCGTTTGAACAATGACGTGATTGGCGCGCAACAGGCCTTCACCGACCTCTTCTCGAACGTCGTCGGCAACGTGATCTTGGTCACGATCGTGATCGGCACCATGCTGGTCTTGAGTTGGCAGATCACGCTCGTCGCGTTGCTCTTGTTGCCGGTGTTTTTGATTCCGGCGCGAAGGGTCGGACGAAAGCTCGGCACGCTGTTCCAACGGGGCATGGAACTGAACGCCGAAATGAACATGGTGATGAGCGAACGTTTCAACGTGTCCGGTGCCATGCTGGTCAAGCTCTTCGGGCGCCCGCGCGACGAGCGCGAGTTCTTCGAGAGTCGTGCCGGCCAGGTTCGTGACATCGGTATCCACCAGGCGATGTACCAACGTTTCTTCTTCATCGCGCTCACCTTGACCGCGTCGTTGGCGACGGCGTTCGCCTACGGCTTCGGCGGCCTTGAGGTGATACGTGGCGAGCTCGCACTTGGAACGCTCGTAGCCCTGACGCTCTATCTGGTTCGGCTCTACGGTCCGCTGACGCAGTTGTCGAATCTGAACATCGACTACATGTCGGCCATGGTGAGTTTCGAGCGACTCTTCGAAGTGCTCGACCTGGAACCGATGATCAAGGAGAGTCCCGACGCCGTCGTGATGCCCGATGGACCGGCGGAGTTGATATTCGATCACGTCGACTTTTCCTACCCCGGCGCCGAGGAGGTGTCGTTGGCCTCGTTGGAGGCCGTTGCGCGCCTGGACGACACGCCGCGCACCGACGTCCTCCACGACGTCTCATTTCGAGTCGAACCGGGAACGATGACGGCGCTGGTCGGTCACAGCGGCGCGGGCAAGACGACGATCTCGATGTTGGTGTCGCGTCTCTACGACGTCGACCGCGGGGCGGTCACGATCAACGGCGTCGACGTACGCGAAGCGACGACGGTGTCACTGAACGCCATGGTCGGCGTCGTCACGCAGGACCCGCACCTCTTTCACGACTCGTTGCGTACGAACTTGGTATTTGCGAGACCCGGGGCAACGCCGGGCGAGATCGAAGCGGCCCTGCGGGCCGCGCAGATTTGGGAGTTGGTGCAGTCACTGCCACTTGGTCTCGAGACTGTGGTCGGCGAGCGTGGCTACCGGCTGAGCGGCGGTGAGAAGCAGCGTGTCGCGCTGGCGCGACTCTTGCTCAAGGCGCCGCGGCTCGTAGTGCTCGATGAGGCGACCGCACACCTCGACAACGAGAGCGAGGCGGCCGTGCAGCGCGCGTTGGACGAGACGATGTCGTCGCGCACGTCCTTGGTGATCGCCCACCGGTTGTCGACGATTCGAAACGCCGATCAGATACTCGTCGTCGAGAACGGCACCATCGTCCAGCGCGGCAGTCACGCGCAGCTCCTGGCCGAAGGCGGCGTGTACCGCGTCCTCTACGAGACGCAGTTCGCCGACCAGGAGGATTAACCCATCGAGTGATAGCCGCCGTCGACGTAGATGACCGACGCGGTCGTGCCGCGAAGCAGTGGCGACAACATCGCGACAGCGGTGTCGGCGACGGCGCTCGAGTCATAGACGTCCCAGCCGAGCGGCGCCTTCTCGGTCCACGCGTCCTCGAACTGTGAGAAACCGGGGACCGATTTGGCGGCGACGGTGCGAATCGGCCCGGCCGCCAGCATGTTGACGCGGATCTTGTCGGGTCCGACCTCCTTGGCGAGGTAACGACCGAGTGATTCGAGTCCGGCCTTCATGACGCCCATCCAGTCGTACGCCGGGTAGGCCCTCGAGCCGTCAAAGTCCAACGCGATGACCGACGCCCCGCCGAGGGCCTCACTCTTTTGCAGTAGTGGCCGACAGGCGCCGACGAGCGCGGCCAGCGAAAAGGTCGAGATGTGCAGCGCGGTCGCGACGTCTTCGAAGGGGGAGGCGAACATCCCGTTACCGAGACAACTCGGCGGCGCCATGCCAATGGCGTGCACGAGCCCGTCGAGTCGTCCGAATCGAGTCGTCAACTCGGCCGCCGCGGCCTCGACCTGGTCGGGATCGGTGACGTCGAGTTCGATGATTTCGCCGACGTCGCCGAGTTTGCGCGCGGTGCGCTTAGTGAGCGAAAGTCCGCGCCCGGCCCCCGAGAGCGCGATCGTCGCGCCCTCTTCCAAGGCGCGCTTGGCGATGCCGAAGGCCAACGAGTCGTCGGTGAGGACCCCGGTGACGAGAATACGGTGGTCATTTAACAGTCCCATCTTGTTAGGTTACTTCCGAACATCTATTTTCGAGGACGACGATGGCAACAGTTGGCATTCTTGGTGGCACCGGTCCCGCCGGTCGAGGAGTCGCGGCACGACTCGCCGGTGCGGGGTACACCGTCATACTCGGCTCTCGTGACGCCGAGCGCGCGAAGGGGATCGCGCGAGGACTCACGCTTCGTGGCGAGGGCACCGTTGAAGGCGGCACGAATGAGGAGGCCGCCGCGTGCAACCTGGTCGTGGTCGCCACACCGTGGGACTCGGCGATCGCCACGACGAGCGCCCTGCGTCAAGAGCTCAAGGGCAAGATCGTGATCTCGATGGTGAACGCGCTCTCGCGCGAAGGTCGTGAGATGGTGGCGCTCTATCCTTCGCGCGGATCGATGGCGGCCCAGATTGCGCACGCGCTACCCGAGAGCGTGGTCGTGGGTGCGTTTCACCATTTGCCGGCCGCGCAGATGGAAGACCTCGACTCCGATCTCGACGCGGACGTGCTGATTTTCTCCGACGACGACGACGCGCGTCGACAGGTCGCCGAGATGATCGATCGCGTGAGCGGGCTACGCGCGGTCATCGCCGGCTCGATGTCCCTCGCCAGTCCCATCGAGGCCTTCACGGCCGTGTGCATCTCGATCAACATCCGACACAAGGCCCACAGCTACGTGAAGATGGCTGGTCTGTAGCTCGATGCAGCTCTACGACACTGCGCGCTGCGGCGTGCACACCCTGGAGGTCGGCCCGCTCGTCACCATCTACAGCTGTGGCATCACGCCCTACGACGCGGCGCACCTCGGCCACGCCTACGTCTATCTCTGCTTCGATCTGCTCCAGCGACGACTCCGCGACGCCGGACACGAGACGCGTTGTATTCGCAACGTCACCGACGTCGACGACGACATGTTGCGCAAAGCGCGCGAACTCGGCGTCAACTACCTCGACCTCGCGGCCCAGGAGATGGCCAAGTTCGAGCGCGACATGCAGCTCATCAACTTGTTACCGGTCTACGGCGAACCGCGCGCGACCGGCGCCATTCCAGAGATCCTCACGATGATCGGTCGAACGTTCGACGCCGGCATTGCCTACGAGGTCGACGGTTCGGTCTACTTCGAAGTTTCGAAATTCCCACGGTTCGGTCAGGTGAGTCACGAGGACCGTCCCGCGATGTTGGAACTTGCGGCCATTCACGGTGGACGTCCCGACGATCCGAACAAACGTGACCCGCTCGACTTCGTCCTGTGGCAGCCGTCCCTGGAAGACGAGCCGGCCTGGGAGTCGCGTTGGGGCGCGGGACGGCCGGGCTGGCACATCGAGTGCTCGGCCATTGCGCTGCGCGACCTCGGAGTAACCCTCGACGTCCACGGCGGGGGACGCGACTTGGCGTTTCCGCACCACGAATGCGAAGCGGCCCAGAGCGAGTCGGTCTCGGGGGCGCCCTTCGTGAAGCACTGGATGCACGTCGGACTCGTGGGACTCGACGGCACCAAGATGTCCAAGTCCCTCGGCAACCTGATCTTCGTCGAAGAGTTGGCCCAGCGCGCCGAAGCGGCCGCGGTTCGATTGGCCCTGCTCGACCACCATTACCGCGAGGACTGGGAGTGGCGCGACGAGTTGCTCTCGATGGCGCAGTCGCGCCTCGCGACGTGGCGCTCGACGCTCACCTACGGACGTCCGAGTCCGGTCGTCGACGACGTGCGCGCCGCGCTCGATGAGGACCTCGACAGTCCCGCGGCGTTGCGCGCGATCGACGACGCCGCGCACGCCGGCTACAACGTCGCCCCGGCGGCTTCATTGTTAGGCATTAACATTTGACAATGAGCGGCCGAAATGTCTGACATCGAAGTACAACTTCCCGACGGCAGTCAACGCTCCCTTCCGGAAGGTTCCTCGGCGCTCGATCTCGCGAGCGCCATTGGCAAACGACTCGCGAAAGACGCGCTCGCCGCCCAGGTGAACGGGCAACTGACCGACCTCACGGCGCCGCTGCCCAACGGCGCGAACGTGGCAATTGTCACCCCGGCGAGCGAACTCGGCCGCGAGGTCATTCGTCACTCGAGCGCCCACGTGCTCGCCCAGGCCGTCACGCGGCTCTGGCCCGGCGCGCACTACGCCATCGGACCGGCGATCGCCGACGGTTTCTATTACGACTTCGAACTTCCCGGCGGCGCTCACTTCAGTGATGACGATCTGACACGCATCGACGCCGAGATGCACGCCATCATCGCCGAGGATCAGCCGTTCACCCGAAGCGAGTACTCCATCGAGGACGGCTTGGCGCTGTTTCAGGACCAGCCCTTCAAATTAGAGATCATCAACGCGGTCGAAACTGCGCCGACCGACGAGGACCTCGCCGAACTCGACAGCACGTCCTCGGTTTCGACGTACTCCAACTCTCCGGCCTTTCGAGACCTCTGTCGCGGACCGCACGTCCCTTCGACGTCGCACCTCGGACACTTCAAGCTGACGCGCGTCGCCGGGGCGTACTGGCGCGGGGATGAGAAGAAGCCGCAGTTGCAGCGCATCTACGGCACCGCCTGGGAGAGCGACGCGGCGTTGACCGCGCATCTCGAACAGTTGGCCCAGGCGGAGTTACGCGATCATCGCAAACTCGGCCAAGAGTTGGACCTCTTTTCCTTCCCGAGCGAGATCGGCCCGGGACTGGCCGTCTTTCATCCCAAGGGCGGCACGATGCGCCGAGTGATGGAGGAATACTCGCGCAAGCGTCACGAGGTCTCGGGTTATGACTTCGTCTACTCGCCTCACATCACCAAGTCCGAGCTCTTCGAGATCTCGGGTCACCTCGACTGGTTCGCCGAATCGATGTACCCGCCCATGGAACTCGACGGCGGCACGAAGTACTACCTGAAGCCGATGAACTGTCCCTTCCACACGTTGATCTTCAAGTCGAGCCAGCGCAGTTATCGCGAACTGCCGCTGCGCTACTTCGAGTTCGGTTCGGTCTATCGCTACGAGAAGTCCGGCGTCGTGCACGGGCTCACGCGCGTACGCGGCATGACGCAAGACGACGCCCATATCTTTTGCACGAAAGAGCAGATGGGCGAGGAGTTGACGCGAACGTTGCAGTTCGTGCTCGACCTGCTGCGCGACTTCGGACTGAACGACTTCTACTTAGAACTCTCGACGCGCCCTCCGGGCAAAGCCGTCGGCACCGTTCAGGAGTGGGACGAGGCCGAGGCGACGTTGGAAAGAGTCGCGATCGCCGCCGGACTCGAACTCGTGATGGACCCCGGCGGCGGTGCGTTTTACGGACCGAAGATCTCCGTCCAGGCTCGCGACGCCATTGGCCGCACCCACCAGATGTCGACCGTGCAACTCGACTTCCAGACGCCCCAACGATTCGACGCGAGCTATATCGCGGCCGACAACTCGCGTACCCAGCCCATAATGATCCACCGCGCCCTCTTCGGCTCCGTGGAGCGCTTCATGGCGATTCTCATCGAGCACTACGCCGGCAACATGCCAACGTGGCTCTGTCCCGAGCAGGTTCGCGTCCTCGGCGTGCGCAACGACCACGACGTCTACGCGCTCTACGTCGCCGAGACCCTCGCCCTCGAGGGTATTCGCGTCAGTGTCGAAGAGGCGAGCGAGCCACTGGGCGCCCGTATTCGAAAGGCCAAGCTCGAGAAGATCCCGTACATCCTGGTCGTCGGTGACGACGACGTCGAAAAGGGTACCCTCGGCGTCAACGCACGCGGATCGAACGACCCGGAGCGTGGCGTGAGCGTGGCGGCGTTTCGCGAGCGGGTGCTCGAAGAGATCGCGACGCACGGCTCGCCCGAGGACCTCTAGTGGCCCTCGAGAGGTTCTCGGCCGCGTGGCGCGAGGACTACGTGGCCAACGTCGCGCAGTCTCACGACGAAGACGGCGCGTGCGTCTTTTGTGCGTTGGCCGAAGAGCCGGTCGATGAGAGCACCGGTGTACTCGCCACGAGCGATCTCAGCTTCGTCGTCCTGAACGCCTTTCCGTACGGGTCGGGACACATCCTGGTCCTGCCGAGGCGCCACGTGTCGACGGTACAAGAGCTCAGCGACGCCGAATACGAGGACTATTTCTTGATGGTGCGCCGCAGCGTCGTGGCCCTCGAGGCCGCCTACGGTCCCGACGGCATGAACATCGGCATGAACCTGGGACAGGCCGCCGGGGCGGGGATTCCCAAGCATTTACACGGTCACGTGCTCCCGAGGTGGCTCGGCGACACGAACTTCATGACCACCATCGGTGAAACGCGGGTCTTGCCCGAATCACTCCAGTCGACGTGGCGGAAGGTCCACGACCATTTCTGAGATAGCCGGATATGACGGTTCGTTATAATTGAGAAACGGGATCCGGAGGATCGATGCTCGACGGAAACTTTAGGAAGTCGGTAGAGACGGTAACGCTGCCCACTGGTCGTTGGATGGTGCGCATCGGATTCTCGGCCGACGTCCTCACCTTCTCGGGCCTGGTCTTCTCCTTCGCCACCGCTTGGATGATCGCTCTCGGCCACTTCTGGATCGCCATCGTGCTCCTCACGCTGACGGGATTCCACGATCTCTTCGACGGACCGGTCGCCAAGGCTTCGAAGCGCGCCAGCCAACGCGGCGCCTTCTTCGACTCGGTCATGGACCGACTCACTGACTCGCTGATCCTCGGTGGTGTCGCGTTCTATCTCACGGCGCACGGTCACGGCCAGCTGGTGTTGTTGCCCTTTGCGATTCTTACCACGACGTACCTGATCTCCTACCAACGTTCCAAAGCGGAGAGTCTGGGACTCGCGGCGAAGGGCGGCCTGATGGAGCGCGCCGAGCGCATGATCCTGTTGGGCATCGGTCTTCTCGCCAAGACGATCTTCGTGCCGGTCCTTTGGATCATGTTGGTGTTGACGGCCATGACCGCGGCCGGCCGGTTCTGGCGGATTTGGCAGATCGCAGCCAGCGCCGATCCGCCGATGACCCAAGCCGGTCGGATCCATCACCACAGCAGCCGGATTCGTCGAGGGCTTAGTCGCACGTCGCGTCGCTAACCGTGAGCGATAGGTCGAAGGTCACGCTCTTCAAGACCCTCGGCGCCGTCATGGAACGACTGCCCGAGCGATTCGACGTCGCGATCGCGAAGCGCGTGGCCAAGCTCGTCGGTCGACGCAGCACCGGGACTCGAGCCAACCTTCGAACGAATCTGGCCCACGCGTTGCGAGGTGACGACCACGAGCTCGATCAGCGTTTGTTGGAACACTTCATCGACCGGGGCTTCGACAGCTACGGACAGTACTGGGCCGAGGGCGCGAAACTACCGGGGATCAAGCCCGAGCACGTCTTCCAACGCTTCCGCATCGGTGAAGGACTCGAGTACCTCTATGACGCGAAGACCAAGGGTCTCGGCATGATCATCGGCTTGCCGCACATCGGAAGTTGGGAGTGGGGCGGGTCGTACCTCAACTCCCTCGGGCTCGGCATGACCGCGGTCGCCGAAGACCTCGAACCGCCGGAGCTCTTCGCGTGGTTCAAATCCAAGCGCGAGTCGATCGGTATTCGCATCGAACCATTGGATGAACACGCCGGCACCGTGCTCCTCCAGACGCTGAAGGACGGCGGCGTCGTTGGCCTGCTCTGTGACCGCGACATCCAGGGCAACGGCATCGAGGTCGAGTTCTTCGGTGAGCGGGTGCGCTTGCCCGCCGGTCCCGCGACGTTGGCGCTGCGTACCGGGGCGACGCTGGTGGCGGCGGCCTGTTACTCGGGACCGGGCCGTGATCACTTCGCCGTGATCACGCCGCCGATCGCGGCCGAACGACACGCGCGACTGCGTGAGGACGTCACGAGAGTCACTCAGGCACTCGCGGTTGAACTCGAGGGCCTCATCCGGCGTGCGCCCGAGCAGTGGCACGTACTGCAACCTCGATTCGACGGGGCCTGAGTTGCGCGTCGCGATCGTGTCGTCCTACGCGCTGAGCGCCTACGGCGGAGCTCAAGAGCAGGCGCTCGCCATGAGCCGAGAACTCATTCGTCGCGGTCACGACGTTCTCCTCGTCGCACCCGACGGACACGATCACGCGATTTACGACACGCCCGCGCACGTGGCACGATTCGGTGCGGTTCTAAAGATCCCGGCCAACGGAAGTCGCGCGCCACTGACGCTCTCGCCCTCAGCCGCGCGACACGCGCGACGAACCGTCGAGCGCTTCGGGCCCGACGTCGTACACTTTCACGAACCGTTCGCACCACTCATCGGTTGGGGAGTGCTCCGTGCGCACGTTGCTCCGTCCGTGGCGACCTTTCACCGCGGTGGCGGCGGACCGGCGCTGAGCCTCACCAAACCGCTCCTTCGTCGACTGGCGAGACACCTCGACGCCGCGGCGGCGGTGAGTGCGTCGGCCGCCTCGACGATCAAAGCGGCGTGCGGGATTGAGACGACCGTGCTCTTCAACGGCTTCGAGATGGAACGATTCGTCGCCACGCCACGTGAGCGCAGTGACGAAACCGTATTGGTGGTGCTGGGACGCCACGAGGAGCGAAAGGGCGTGGCCCACGCCATCAATGCCGTGCGCGCGCATAACGCGAAGGACCAGGGCCCGTGGCGACTTGTCGTGGTGGGCGACGGACCGCAACGACGTTCACTCGAGGCACTGGCCGCGGGCGATCCACTGATCGAGTTTGCGGGCGCACTCAGTGACGAAGAGAAGCGACGGTGGCTTCGCCGGGCGAACGTGTTGATCGCGCCATCGATCGGTGGCGAGAGCTTCGGGATGATATTGCTCGAGGGCATGGCGAGTGAGACATCGGTCGTGGCCAGTGATATCGAGGGTTATCACGAGGCGGCGTCGGGATTCGCCACGATGTTCACACCGGGCGACGACACCAGTCTCGAAAAGGCGATCGAACGCGCGTTGGTGGAAGAGACTCCGGAGTCGATTGCGCGAGCAAAAGCGCACGCGAACGAGTGGTCGATGACAACATTGGTGGACCGCTACGAGGAGTTGTACGAAGTGGCGCGCGAGCGATTTTTGGCTACCCGGTAACATTGACCCATGGCAACCAAGCAACGCTCGAGGTCTCGCCGTTCCAGTCCCTCGCGCGACCGGGGACCGCGCTACGTCGCGCCGGTGTTGGATCCGAACTGGCACAGCCCGTATTCGCCCACCAACGCCGAGAAGCACCACAATCAAAAAGTCGTCCGCAGTTTCGCGATGCGAAAGAAACTGCCGCAGAGCATCGGCGTCGGTGTTGTGGTGTTGATTCTGGTCGCCGGCGTGATCGTGGCGCCCTGGGTCCCGATCATTGGTATTGCCGTGGCCCTGCTCTACGGATGGGACCTGCGCCGTTCTCTCGTTCGCTACGAATCCAAAGGACTCGCCCTCGGGAACCTCGTCCTCGATCAGTTCCAGGCCGGCGGCACCGAGATCGATCGCCTGCGCCTCGCCACCGTGATGGACCGACTCGCCGCCACCTTTGGCGTTGACGCTGTCAATATCTACATCGTGAGCGACCCCGGTTACAACGCCGCGCTGGTGCCGACCGGTCCGGGCCTGTCGTTCTTCGTGACCGACTCGTTGATGCGCGACTTCGAACTCATCGAACTCGAAGGTGTCGTGGCGCACTGTCTCGCGCGACACCGCCTCGGACTGTTGTTGCGCGAGAGCGTCGCGTCGGTCGCGGTGACGAGTGACGAATCGCGTCGAGCACTCGCCGGCCAGGGGCTGGCCTATCGCGCCGACGAGGTCGCGGCCGCGGCCATTCGCTACCCGCCGGGTCTGGCCGGAGCGTTGCGGAAATGCGCCGGCGAGAACCTTTCGAGCACGTCATTTTTCGCGGGCTCGACCTACGCGCAGTGGCGTTGGATCTGGTTCAACGTCTGGAGCGACCGCGCCAGTGATCTCAGTGACCTCGACGACGTCGAACTACGCGCCCGAGCGTTGGAAGAGTGGTAGAAGTCGTCAATTAGGCTCGGTGTTATGAGTTCATCGCACGATTCTTCAATCATTGGATCGGCCCTCGTCAAGCGCGGGCTGGCCGACATGCTGCGCGGCGGCGTCATCATGGACGTCGTCAACCCCGAACAGGCGAAGATCGCCGAAGACTCGGGTGCCGTCGCGGTCATGGCCCTCGAGCGCGTGCCCTCGGACATCCGTCGCGACGGTGGCGTGGCGCGCATGAGCGACCCCGAGATGATTCAGGGCATCCAGGCCGCGGTCACGATTCCCGTCATGGCCAAGGCGCGTATCGGTCACTTCGCCGAAGCCCAGATCCTCGAGGCGCTCGACGTCGACTACATCGACGAATCGGAAGTCTTGACGCCGGCCGACGAAGAGAACCACATCGACAAGTGGGATTTCACCGTACCCTTCGTGTGTGGCGCGACGAACTTGGGCGAGGCCCTACGTCGGATCGGTGAAGGCGCGTGCTTGATCCGTTCCAAGGGCGAGGCCGGTACCGGCAACGTCGTCGAAGCGGTTCGACACCTGCGCACGATCAACGCTCAGATGCGCCGACTTCAGTCCGCTGACTCCAATGAACTGTTCGCACTCGCGAAAGAGTTGCAGGCGCCGTTGCCGCTCGTGCAAGAGGTTTCGCTCACCGGCAAGCTTCCCGTTCCGCTCTTTTGCGCCGGTGGCATCTCGACGCCCGCCGACGCGTCGCTCGTGCTGCAACTCGGCGCCGAGGCGATCTTCGTGGGTTCGGGCATCTTCAAGAGTGATGACCCCGAGCGCATGGCCAAGGCCATCGTCGAAGCGACGACGCACTTCCGCGACGCGCACGTGGTCGCCAAGGTCTCGACCGGACTCGGCGCCGCCATGAAGGGCATCGAGATCGCCTCTTTGGAGCAGCGTCTCGCCGAACGCGGCTGGTAGACGTGGCGCGCGTTGGCGTCCTCGCCCTTCAGGGCGACGTGCGCGAACACACCTCGATGCTCGAACGCGTCGGCGCGGAGGTGGTCGCCGTGCGCAACGTCGAGCAACTGGAGAACCTCGACGGCCTGGTGATGCCCGGTGGCGAGTCGACGACCATCGCCTATCTGCTGACCACCTCGGGCATTCGACCGACATTGGAGAAGAAGATCGACGACGGCCTGAGCGTCTTTGGCACGTGCGCCGGACTCATCCTGTTGGCCCATGAAATCCTGGATGGGCGAAGCGACCAGTGGAGCTTCGACGTGTTGCCGCTGTCGGTTCGGCGCAACGGCTACGGTCGTCAGATCTCGAGCTTCGAGACCATGGTCGAGGTGAAGGGCGTCGGTGAGGTGCCCGGGGTCTTCATTCGCGCGCCGAAAATCGAAACCTGGTCCGATGATCTCGAGGTCCTCGCGTTCCACGACCACGGCGATGGAGAACACCCCGTGCTCGTTCGCCAGAATCGCATCTGGGGCTGTTCCTTCCACCCGGAACTGACCAAGGACGACCGGATTCACCGGCTCTTCGTCGACGCTTTGTGAATCTCCGATACAGTAATTGAGCCCAATTGGGTAGGGAGAATAATGTCCGGCCATTCGAAGTGGGCGACGACCAAACATCGCAAGGGCGCCAAAGACAGCGCCCGCGCCAAGGTCTTTGCCAAGTTGATTCGCCAAGTGGAAGTCGCCGCCCGAGAGGGCGGCGGTGACGTCGACACCAACGCGTCGCTGCGCACCATGTACCAAAAGGCCCGCGAGGCGTCGGTACCCCTCGACACGATCGAACGCGCGATCAAGCGCGGTACCGGCGAACTTGAGGGTGTGCGCTACGAGGCGATTAGCTACGAGGGTTACGGCCCCGACGGCGTGGCGGTCATCGTCGAGACGCTGACCGACAATCGCAATCGCACGAGTGCCGAGATCAGGCACGTCTTTGCGAGAAATGGCGGCACGATCGCCGAACCCGGTGCCGTGTCCTGGCAGTTCGACCGCAAGGGCATTATCGAGGTAAAGGGACCGATCGACGAGGACCAACTCCTCGAGTGGGTCATGGACGCCGGGGGAGAGAACTTCGAAGCGAACGGCGCGAACTTCACGGTCACGACCGAACCGCACGACCTCGGATCCGTCCGCGACGCCCTTGACGGCTACGGCGCCAAGGTGCTCAGCGCCGAACTGACGCTGGTGCCCCAGAACTCGATTCCGGTCGACTCCGAATCCGAGGCGAAGAAGATTCTCCGCCTGATGGACGCCATTGATGACCACGACGACGTCCAGAACGTCTTTTCGAACTTCGACATCTCCGACGAGATCCTCGCGTCCTACGAGGGATAATTCCCAGTTTCTGGCCTGATTCAGGTCTAGTATCGAACGTATGTTCGTACTCGGAATCGACCCCGGATTGACCCGGTGCGGCTACGGCCTGGTCGAAGGGTCGTTCCAGGGTGTCGAGTCTTTTCGGGCCATTCGAGCCGGGACCATCGAAACGGACCACGAAATTGCCGTCGAGTTACGCCTCGGTCAGATCTTGATTGAGTTGCGCACGCTGCTCGAAGAGACCACGCCGGACGCCGTGGTCGTCGAACGGGTCTTCTATCAGCGAAACGCGAAGACCGCGATCCCGGTCGCTCAAGCGAGCGGCGTCGCCGTCGCGCTCGCCTCGGCGATCAACGTGCCGGTGCGACAGTTCAATGCCCAAGAGGTCAAGTTGGCCGTGACCGGGTACGGTGCGGCGAGCAAGGTCCAGGTCCAGGGAATGGTCGCGCGCTTGTGTGGTCTCGCCGAGATTCCCAAGCCGGCTGACGCGGCGGACGCTTTGGCGCTCGCGATCACGTACTTCATGGTCGTGCGCAGTGAAGCGAAATACCCACTGGGGATCCGCGCGTGATCGGGTGGCTACACGGCCAGGTCTTGCACCATCACAAGGAAGGCGCCATCGTGCTGGACGTGCACGACGTGGGCTACGAAGTGAGCGTCGCCTCGCAAGAGGACTACCGCGTCGGTGACGTCGTCGACCTCTATATATTCACCGCGGTGCGCGACGACGCGATCGTCCTCTACGGTTTCCCCAGCTATCTGGACCGTGAGTTCTTCGAGCTCTTGCTGGTGACGCCAGGCGTCGGACCCTCAACGGCGCTCGCCGCCCTTCGCACGATGTCGACCGGTGACCTCGCGACGGCGATCGAGAGCGACGACGCCAAGAAGATCGCGACCATCCCGGGCATTGGGCCCAAGACGGCCAGCCGCATCGTGCTGGAACTGAAGGGCAAAGTCGTCGTGCCGGATTCGTACGTCGCGACGCACGCCACGCCGCAGAACGACGCCATCGAAGACGCGCTGCGAGGACTTGGTTACAGCACCCAAGAAGTACGCCAGGCTCTGAGCGGGACGACGCTCTCGGACGACGAGGGCGTCGCATTGCGCCAGGCGTTGCAACTGTTGAGGCGTCAGTGAGTCGTCACGAGATCGACGTCGAGCAGTTGGCACGCAACGTTGTCGCGCCGGTGGCCGACGAACAGGACCGTCGCGCTGAGGTCTCTCTTCGACCGAGCACGCTCGCGGAGTTCGTGGGACAACGCGAATTGGTGCGCCACCTCGAGATCGTGCTGGGATCGGCGAGGGCCCGCAACCAGACCGCCGATCACCTGTTATTCGCCGGACCCCCGGGTCTCGGTAAGACCTCGCTCGCCAGCATCGTCGCCGCCGAAATGGGGGCGGGCCTTCGCATCACGTCGGGGCCGGTTCTCTCGCGCCCCGGTGACTTGGCCGCGCTTCTCACCGACCTACAAGACGGCGACGTCTTGTTCGTGGACGAGATCCATCGGCTGTCGCGTGGTGTGGAGGAGATCTTGTATCCGGCGATGGAGGACCGTCGCCTCGACGTCATGATCGGACGCGGACCGTCGGCGCGCGCTATTCGATTGGACCTGCCCAACTTCACGCTCGTGGGGGCGACGACTCGAACCGGACTCGTCGCCGCACCGCTGCGCGATCGATTCGGTTTCGTCGGTCAGCTCGACCTCTACGACCCGGAGGATCTGACCGTTATCGTCAGTCGTTCGGCCGGACTATTGAACGTGACATTGAAAGGCGACGCGGCGACCATCATCGCTGGACGTAGCCGTGGCACGCCACGCATCGCGAACCGACTATTGCGACGGGTTCGTGACTTCGCCGCGGTCCAAGGTCACGAGGTGGTCGATGACGACGTGGCCGTCGAAGGCCTGGCGCTCTTCGGAGTCGACGAATTCGGTCTCGACAAGATTGACCGCCGCATCCTGGGACTGCTCTGTCAGCAGTTCGCCAATCAGCCGGTCGGACTGACGACGTTGGCGCACGCCTGCGGCGAAGAGCCGTCGACGATCGAAGAGGCTTACGAGCCCTTTCTCTTGCGCGACGGTCTCTTGATTCGAACGCCCCGAGGACGGGTGGCGACCGAGCGCGCCTATCAACACCTAGGAATCTCACCTCGTGGCGGTGGGTTGGTCTAAAGGATCGTCTTAAAACGACTAGGGTTTCTTTGTCTATATCTCGGAGGAAATACCTATGTTGTTCGCGGTTCACTTGCTGTTGGCCCTCCCTAAGCCGAAGAAGTCGTCATTCAGTGGCGTCCTGATCCTGGTCTACGTCGTGATCTTCGGATCGCTGTATTTCTTCTACATTCGCCCCCGGTCCCAGAAGCAGAAGGCCGCTCGACTCAACACTCGAAAGGTCGAACTGGGCGAGCGCGCCCAGACGATTGGCGGCTTCATCGGTACCGTCGTGAAGATGGACGATGGTCTCATTACCTTGCGGAGCTCGAGCGGCGTGGAACTGGACTTCATTCCGACCGCGATTGCTCGCAAATACGATCCGCCGGCCGCCGTGCCTGAATCGACCGACGACGAACACAAAGAAGAAGGCGACCAGAAGTAATGGCCCAGCAGGTCGGTTCTCGACGATCGATGATCGTCAGTCTCATCCTTACGATCGCGATTGCGTTCGGTTCATTGGTGGCGACCTTGTCACTGGGATGGGGCCCGAAACTCGGCCTGGACTTGGCTGGCGGTCTCTCGGTCGTCTACAAACCGGCCACGCACGCGACCAACGCCGACCTCCAAGAGGTGGTCACGATCTTGAGCAACCGAGTGAACGGCCTGGGCGTCTCGGGTGCCACGGTGAATCTCCAGGGAAAAAACGTCGTGGTGAGTGTTCCCGGCGCCACCCAGGCGCGACGAATCCTGAAACTCGTCGGCGAGACCGCGCAATTGTTGTTTCGTCCCGTCCTCTGTCAAGTAGCCGAACCGACGAAGAAAGCCAAAACCTATGCCGGCTCGGTGCCCGCCTGTGCCAGTACGTACCTTTGGACCGAGAGCGCGCTGGGCGTGACGCCGAACAATTCGGCGGCGACCTTTAGCAGCAACAGTCTCCCCGTTGATCCGAACTATTCCATCGTCAAGACGACGTCGCCCTCTAATGACAACAAGAAAGACAACGTCATCCTTCCGTACCTCGGTCACGCCGGCACGCGCTATCTCTTGGGACCATCGCAATTGACCGGTCAGGCGATCGGCAAGGCCGTGGCCCAGCAGAGCCAACTCGGTGCGTGGGTCGTGAATTACACCCTGACCAAAAAGGGCAGCCCCGCATGGGACAGCGTCGCCAACAAGAACTTCCACCAGGCGCTGGCGATCGAACTCGACGGCGTCATCCAGTCGGCGCCGTTCATTCAACCGGGGCAGGCCACGTTTACGAGTTTTGGCGGTACCGGTGAGATCTCGGGATCCTTCACCGAACAAAGTGCCAAGAACTTGGCGATTGCGATGGAGTTCGGTGCACTGCCAGTTCGACTGATCCCCCTCGACACTGTGGCGGTCTCGCCGACCCTCGGTCACAGTTCTCTCGTCGCTGGTCTCGGCGCTGGTCTCGTCGGACTGCTGCTGGTGTTGCTCTATACGATTCTTTACTATCGCGCGCTTGGTCTCGTGATCGTGCTTGGGTTGGCGGCTACGGCCGCACTCTTGTGGGCCATCATTTCCGCGCTCGGCCATACGTCCTTGGCGCCGAGTTTCGACCTAGCGGGCATCACAGGGATCATCGTGTCCATTGGTATCACTGTCGATAGTTACATCGTGTATTTCGAACGATTGAAAGACGAGGCCCGAGCAGGGCGTTCAATCCGCACCTCGGTCGACCGGGGATTCCGCTCGGCGTGGCGCACGGTCTTGGCCGCTGACACGGTCAGCCTGCTGGCCGCAATATTGCTGTACCTCATCGCCGTCGGCGACGTCCGAGGCTTCGCCTTCTTCCTCGGGTTGTCCACCTTGATGGACGTCTTCATGACCTGGTACTTCACGAGGCCGCTGGTGATCCTGCTCGGTCGGCGCAACTCTGACAGCACGTCGGCCCTCTCGATGGCCGCGGGCCTCACGCCGGGAGTGAGTGCCCATGAGTGATGACGTCATGACTGAGGAGAAGACGCCGGGACGACTCGGTCGGATATACCAGGGCCGCACTACGGTCGACTTCGTCGGTCGAAAGCGTACGTGGTTCACCATCTCGATGGTCATTATCGTCCTCGGACTTGCGTCGCTCGGTATCCGGGGCTTCAACCTCGGCATCGACTTCAAGGGCGGTAGTTCGTGGGAGGTGCTCGCGCCGCACTCGTCGATCACGGCCATGACCAATGCCGTCACGAAGGCCGGGCTGTCCAATCCGACCGTGGAGAAACTCGGCTCCGAGACCTATCAGGTCACCGCCGACATCAACTCGCTCAATGGCACCGCCCAGACCGCCCTCACCAACACGGTCGCCGACGCCATGGCGAAAGCGGCCGGCAAGAACTTCAACCAGGTCTCGACCAGCAGCGTCGGTCCGACCTGGGGTGGCCAGATCACGCACCGCGCGCTTGAAGCGTTGATCGTCTTCTTCATCGCGGTCGTGGCGTACATCAGTATCCGATTCGAGCCCAAGATGGCCATCGCCGCGTTCATCGCCATGGTGCACGACCTGCTCGTCACGGTCGGTGTCTACTCGCTGTTTGGCCTGCAAATCACGCCGAACACCGTCATCGCGATCCTCACGATCCTCGGTTACTCGCTCTACGACACCGTGGTCGTCTTCGACCGTGTTCGCGACAACGCTGGCGGCATCTTGAAGAGCGGCGACCTCAGCTACGGCGAGATGGTGAACCTCTCGATGAACCAGACGCTGGCACGTTCCATCAACACCTCGCTCGTGGCGATCCTGCCGGTCTTGTCGGTGCTCTTGGTGGGTGCCGACATCCTCGGCGCGACGACGCTCCAGAGCTACGGTCTCGCTCTCTTCGTCGGACTCATGAGCGGGGCCTACTCCTCGATCTTCATCGCGAGCCCGCTACTCGCGTGGATGAAAGAGCGCGAGCCGCGCTTCCGCGAGCTAGCCGAGCGTTCGCGACTCCGCGGCGATCAGCGCGTCCTGACCCCGGCCGCGGCGGCGTTGCTCTCGGGCGACGGCGCGCAGCGCCTCAATCGCTCTTCGACGTCGACCGGCACCCTTACGAGAACCGCTCCCGGCACACTGTCACGGGGCACCATTCAGGCGCGCGCGCGTAAACAAAAACGGCGATAAGCCGCCATTAGGCTGATTGCATGGTCAGTCTCACTTCTCGCTCCGCCGCTGATCCCGCCCTGACCGGGTCAATTGAGCGATTAATCGGCCGTTTCATCGAACACCACGCTGACGGTGACGTCGAGGTCATTCGACGCGCCGGGGCGGCCGCTATCAAGGCGCACGAGGGCCAACTGCGCCGAACCGGCGAGCCCTACGTCACCCACCCGATCGCCGTGGCCGATATCGCGGCCGATTTGGGACTTGACGGGGTCACGATCACTGCGGCTTTGTTGCACGACGCCGTCGAAGACACCGGCATCACCAAAGAGTGGCTGGCCGAGGAGTTCGGGGATCAGGTCGCCGCAGTCGTCGACGGCGTCACCAAGCTCGACCGGTTGGAGTTCGACTCCAAAGAGGAACAACAGGCCGCCACCATCCGCAAGATGTTCATCGCCATGGCCCAGGACTGGCGCGTGTTGTTGATCAAACTCGCTGACCGTCTGCACAACATGCGCACCATCTCAGTGATGCCGATGGCCCGCCAGCGAGCCATCGCTCAAGAGACCCTCGACGTCTACGCGCCCTTGGCGCACCGTCTCGGCGTCCAACAGGTTAAGTGGCAGCTCGAAGACCTCAGTTTCGCGACACTGCACCCGAAGCGTTACGCCGAGATCGAGCAAATGGTCGCGGCGCGCCAGCCCGAACGCGAGGACTACCTCAGTGAGGTCATGGCGACGCTGTCGGGCAAGCTCGACGAGTTCGGCATCAAGGCCGAGGTTCGTGGACGTCCGAAGCACCTGTGGAGCATCTACGAGAAGATGGTCATCGGCGGCAAGGAGTTCGACGACATCTTCGACCTCGTCGGTCTTCGCGTGATCGTCGATGAGGATCGTGACTGCTGGGCCGTCATCGGTGCCATTCACGCGCTGTGGTCCCCGGTCCCCGGGCGCTTCAAGGACTACATCAACTCGCCCAAGTTCAACCTCTATCAGTCGCTCCACACGACGGTGATCGGACCTCGGGGCAAGTCCGTCGAGGTGCAGATCAGGACTTTCGAGATGCACCGACGCGCCGAGTTCGGCGTAGCGGCGCACTGGGGCTACAAAGAGGGTGCCTCGAGTAAAGAAGTCGCCTGGATGCAGCGCCTCGCCGACGTCGAGGAAGAGGAGAACGACCCGATCGCGTTCTTGGAAGCGTTAAAGCTCGACCTCGGTCAAGACGAGGTCTACGTCTTCACGCCGAAGGGTTGGGTGATCGCGTTGGTCGAGGGTGCGACGACGATCGACTTCGCCTACGCCGTGCACACCGAAGTCGGCCACCACTGCGTCGGCGCCAAGGTCAACGGTCGCCTCGTGCCCCTCGATACGGTCCTGCGCTCGGCCGACGTGGTCGAGATCGTGACGAGCAAGAGCGACACCGCCGGTCCGTCGCGCGACTGGCTCGCAATCGCCCAGTCCTCACGCGCCAAGTCAAAGATCCGTCAGTGGTTCCAGCGTGAACGTCGCGAGGACGCGATTGAGGGCGGGCGCGAGGAACTGACCAAGGCGCTTCGTCGTGAAGGTCTGCCGATTGCTACGTCGCTCTCGTCGAGCGCGCTCGACGCCGTCATCAAGGGCATGAATCTCGAGGACATCGACGCGCTGTTCATGTCGATCGACAGCGGACAGATCTCGGCGCTCGCGGTGGTCCAGCGCCTCGACCGCGAACTACACGGTGGTGGCGACACCGAACAGATGCCGACCACGGTCACGCGCATGCCGCGCACCAGTCGAACGACACGTCGCACGGCCGGGGTCTACGTTGAGGGACTGGACGACGTCATGATCCACCTGGCGCGCTGTTGTTCGCCGGTACCCGGTGACAGCATCATGGGTTTCATCACGCAGGGTCGGGGGGTCTCCGTGCACCGCGACGACTGCTCGAACGCGGTCGCCCTGGCCCAGCGCCTGGGCGAACGCATCATCGACGTGGAATGGGACGGATCGGTCAGCGGTCAGTACCGCGCGGTCTTGGAGGTCATGGCCTTTGATCGGTCGCGGCTTCTCCTGGACGTCTCGAAGGTCGTGGCCGAGTATCACCTCAGTATCATCTCGAGTTCGACGACGACGTCGGGATCGAGGATCGTGCGCATGGTCTTCGACGTGGAACTCGCGGACCCGACGCACCTCAGTAGCCTGTTGGCGGCGCTGAAGGGCGTCGACGGCGTCTTTGACGCCTTCCGACAACTACCGGGACAGAACAAGAATTCATGAGCGACGCCGTCACACCTTTCCAAGCCCCCACCGGGACCCATGACGTGCTCGGACCGAACTCGGCCGAGTGGGAGGGTGTCGTCGCGACGTTCTCGCAGTTCGCGTACCGCTACGGATTTGAACTCGTGATCACGCCCATGTTCGAAGACGTCGGTGTCTTCAATCGCGGAATCGGTGAAGAGAGCGACGTCGCCAAGAAAGAGATGTACGTGTTCTCGGACCGCGGTGATCGGGTGTACGCGTTGCGCCCGGAAGGCACCGCACCGGTCGTACGGGCCTTCATCCAGCACAACCCCACGACGCCGTGGAAAGCGTGGTACGTGACGCCGGCCTTTCGCTACGAACGTCCCCAGGCCGGGCGCTATCGTCAGCACCACCAGCTCGGCGTTGAAGTACTCGGCACCGATGACCCGGCCGTCGACGTTGAAGTCATCGCCCTCGCGGAGCGTTTCTACCGTGCGCTCGGACTCTCGCGTTTCCGTCTCCTCATCAACTCCATGGGCCACGACGTCTGTCGCGCGGCCTACGTCGAGCTGCTGCGCGCGCACCTGGAGAAGAACGTCGATCGACTCTGCGACGAACACCAGAAGACCTGGTCCGAGAATCCACTTCGGGTGCTCGACTGCAAAGACCCGGCCTGCATCGCCGTTACCGGCGAAGGCCCGATGCTGATCGACCACATCTGTGACGACTGTCGAGCGCACTTCGACAAAGTTGTCGCCGGACTGACATCGATTGGTATCAAGTCGCAGCTGGACCCGCGGCTCGTTCGGGGTTTTGACTACTACACCCGCACGACGTTCGAATTCGTCGCCGACGCCCTCGGTGGAGCGCAGAACGCCATCGGCGGGGGAGGACGCTACGACAAACTGGCCGAGCAGCTGGGCGGCAAGCCCACGAGTGGTATCGGTTTCGGCAGCGGCATCGAGCGACTAATCCTCACGCGCGACGCGGAAGGCGTTCAACCGCGCAACCTCGTTGATCGCGCGCTGGACCTGTTCGTCATCGACACGACGACCGACGACGTCGCGACGGTGTTGGTGGATGAGCTGCGCGCCGCCGGTTTCGCGACGGCCCGGGCCTACGACAATCGCTCGATGAAGTCACAGATGAAGGTGGCCGACAAATCGGGCGCGCGACTCGCACTGCTCGTCGGACCCCAGGAGTACGCGGCCGGCGAGGTTACGATTAGAGACTTGCGAAGCGACGACTTCGAGCAGACGCAGCGGCGGGTAGCGCGAGGCGAGGTCGCCTTCGTGGTCGCTGAACTACTGACGAAGAGCTGAGAATGTCGAACAATCTTGAATCCACGAGCATGCGCGACCTGTTGTGCGCGTCGCTTCGCGAGAGTGACGTCGGCACGAAGGTCAGCGTGTGCGGATGGGTGGCGAAGCGCCGCGAACACGGCGAACACCTGGCGTTTCTCGACGTCCGCGACCACTCGGGCATCATCCAGGCCGTCGTTGACGGCTCGGTTGACGTTCGCAGTGAATACGTCGTTCGGGTGAGCGGCACGGTGACGGGCCGACCGGAGGGCACCGTCAATGACAAGCTCGACACCGGTTCGGTCGAATTGACTGATTGCGTCGTTGAAATATTGGCGTCGGCTGAGCCGCCACCGTTCCAACTCGACGATCGTGTTGATATCGACGAGCAGGTGCGCCTGCGCTACCGCTACCTCGACCTGCGTCGCGAGCATATGCAACGAAACCTTCGGATGCGCGCGGTGGTGAACGGTGCGATTCGCCGCGCCATGGACGCTCAAGGATTCTGCGAAGTCGAGACGCCATTGCTCTGGGCCCCGACGCCCGAGGGCTCACGAGAGTTCGTCGTGCCGTCGCGTTTGCAACCCGGTGAGTTCTACGTCCTGCCGCAGAGCCCGCAGATCGCGAAGCAGCTCTTGATGGTCGGCGGCTTCGATCGTTATTACCAAATCGCGCGATGTCTGCGCGACGAGGACCTGCGCGCCGATCGACAGTTCGAGTTCTCACAACTCGACATGGAAGCAAGTTTCGTCGACCAGGACGACGTTCTGGGTTTCGTGTCGGTGGCCGTGCTCGACGCCGCCGAGGCCGCGACCGGCGTGCGGCCCAACGACATACCGTCGATGACGTGGGCGGAGGCCCTCGACCGCTACGGCAACGACAAACCGGACATGCGATTCGAGATGTTGCTCCAGGACCTCTCCGACGTGTTCGCGACGACCGAAGTGAAAGCATTCTCGGCGCCAACGGTGAAGGCGATGCGCGTGCCCGGCGGCGCGAGTTTCTCTCGTGCTCGCTTGGACGAACTGACCGAACAGGCCAAGAGTCTGGGCGCCAAGGGACTGGCGTGGTTCCGGATCACCGAAGACGGGCTCGACTCGCCTCTGGCTAAATTCCTCAACGAGACCGAGAGCGCGGCCGTGACGTCGGTTGATAGTGCCGAAGTCGGTGACATCGTCTTTTGCGTCGCCGATGAGTACGCCGAAGCCTGTCACGTGCTCGGCGCGATTCGCACGACGTTAGGTTCCCCCCCGGTGGGCGAGGGACCGCATAAGTACGTCTGGGTCACCGAGTTCCCGCTGTTCGAAGGCGTGGACGAAGACGGCAACCTGCAAGCGGCGCACCACCCCTTCACGATGCCGCACCCCGACGACATAGACCTGATCGAATCGGACCCGCTCAAGGTCCGCTCGCGGGCCTACGACCTCGTTCTCAACGGCTGGGAGCTCGGCAGTGGATCGGTGCGAATTCATCGCGCCGACATCCAGTCACGGGTCTTTCGTGCGTTGGGGATCTCCGAAGAAGAGGCCGAGAGTCGTTTCGGATTCCTGCTGGGGGCCTTCAAGTACGGCGCGCCACCACACGCCGGCTTCGCCTTCGGCATCGACCGTCTCGTGGCGATCTTCGCGGGCGAGGAGAACATCCGCGAGGTCATTGCCTATCCCAAGACGCAGTCGGGTGCGGACCTGATGACCGGTGCGCCCAAGGGCGTCGCGCCCAAGGTGATGCGCGAACTGCGCATCAACATCACGCCGAAAGGTTCGTGAGTTACGTCACTCTTCGACGACGCCGTCGCTCAGCGCCTGAAACAGGTCGCGCCACTCGCTGATCTCCTGCGACCGCGCACGTTGGACGAACTCGTCGGTCAAGCGCACCTCGTGGGGCCCCACGGCCCATTGCGCCGATTCGTGGAGGCGGGGGAGTTGACCTCGATGATCCTCTGGGGTCCGGCCGGCACCGGCAAGACAACACTGGCGCGGATCCTCGCGACTTCGGCGGGCTACGCGACCGAGAGCCTGTCGGCCGTCACGAGCGGCGTGAAGGACGTGCGCGAAGCTCTGTCACGCGCTCACGATCGACTCGGCGAGCACGGACAGCGAACGGTGTTGTTCATTGACGAGGTCCACCGGTTCAATAAATCGCAGCAGGATCTCTTGTTGCCGGCGACTGAAACCGGCCAGGTCGTCTTGATCGGCGCCACCACGGAGAACCCGTACTTCGAAGTGAACGCCGCGTTGATGAGCCGCTCAACCCTATGGCGTCTGTACCCGTTGTCGGGCGACGACTTGAAGGTGCTCGTGCGAAGGGGGGTGGCACTTCGCCAGAGCGCCATCGCCGACGAAGCGCTCGAAGCGATCACGTCGGCCAGCGACGGTGACGCGCGCGTGGCACTCACGACACTCGATACGGCGATCATTCTGGCACGGGCTGACGAAACGGCAGCCGACGTCGTCGAAGTTGAACACGTTTCCCAGGCCCGCGACGGTCGTCTCTATCACCAGTCGCGCGACACGCACTACGACCAGATCAGTGCGTTCATCAAATCGGTTCGCGGATCGGACCCTGACGGTGCGCTCTACTGGCTCGTCACGATGCTCGAGAGCGGTGAGAGTCCACGTCTCCTCGCCCGTCGTCTCGTGATCCTCGCGAGTGAGGACATCGGTCTCGCCGACCCGATGGGTCTGGTCCTGGCTGACGCCGCCGCGCGAACGGTCGAGTTCATCGGACTGCCCGAGGGCCGCCTTACGCTGGCCCACGCGACCATCACGCTCGCATTGATGCCCAAGAGCAACTCCGTCACGCGCGCGCTCGGCGCCGTGACGCGCGCCGTGCAAGAAGGCGGCTTGGTCGAGGTCCCCGATCACCTTCGCGGATCGAACTATCGAGGCGCGTCCGAACAGGGCTTCGGCACGGACTATCAGTACCCGCACGATCATGAGCGCGGCTGGGTGTCCCAGCAGTACCTTCCGGACGCGCTCGTCGGCCAGCGCTACTACGAGCCCGGTGAGTACGGACGCGAAAAGGCGCTCGTCGAAGAGTGGCGCGTCATGGTGCAAGGAGCGGACGAGGCCGATTCTGGGCCCCCGGTAGAGTAAAGGCCGTGGAGGCCGCCCAACTACGTTCAATTTTCTTGGATTACTTCGCTGACAACGGTCACACGGTCGTGCCCTCGGCGAGTCTCATTCCCTACGACCCGAGCCTGCTGTTCACCGTCGCGGGCATGGTCCCCTTCAAGCCGTACTTCACCGAAGAGGAGCCCGCGCCGTATCCGCGCGCAGTGTCGATCCAGAAGTGTTTTCGCGCCCTCGACATCGACATCATCGGCACGACCCAGCGCCACCTGACCTTCTTCGAGATGATGGGCAACTTCTCCTTCGGCGACTACTTCAAAGAGGGCGCCATTCGATTCGCGTGGGGCCTGATCACTGAGGGTTTTGGACTTGATCCCGAGCGCCTCTGGATCACGGTGCACACGTCGGACAACCAGGCCGAAGAACTCTGGCGCGACCTCATCGGCGTTCCGGCCAACCGCATCCAGCGTCTCGGCGAGGACAACTTCTGGGAGATGGGACCGACGGGACCGTGCGGGCCCAGCTCGGAGATCTTCTTTGACAAGGGCGCGAAATTCGGCGCGGACGGCGGACCCGAGAGCGGCGGCGAGGATCGATTCGTCGAGTTCTGGAATCTCGTCTTTACGCAGTACGACCGGAGCGCCGACGGCACGCTGAGCGAACTTCCGAAGAAGAACATCGACACTGGTGCCGGATTCGAACGAGTTCTCTCGATCCTCAACGGACTGGAATCGGTATTCGCGACGGACCTCTTCGCGCCGTTACTCGATACCGCGTCGCGCGCCATCAACAAGAACTACGGCGCCGACGAATCAACCGACGTGGCGATTCGGCGAATCGCCGAACACGGTCGCGCCATGACGATGTTGGTGTCGGACGGCGTGCTGCCGTCCAATGAGGGTCGTGGCTACGTGCTACGTCGCATCATTCGTCGCGCGATCCTCGCGGCCCGACGAGCCGGCTCCGAACGTCCGTTGACGGCGTCACTGGTTGACGCGACGATCGAGAAGATGAGCGGCGCCTACCCGGTGCTCGTGAAGGACCGCGACCTCATCGTCGAAGTACTCGAACGTGAAGAGACCGGTTTCGCCAGGACACTGAAGACCGGGCTCTCGCTACTCGAAGAGGCGCAGCGCGACGTCATGTCGAGTGGCGCGACGGTGTTCCCGGGTGACGTGGCCTTCAAACTGCATGATACGCACGGCTTTCCCATCGAACTCACCGAAGAGATTGTCTCGGAGTCGGGGCTCAGCGTGGAGCGAAGTGCCTTCGACGACGCAATGACCGAGCAACGCGAACGGGCCCGCTCGAAGGCGAAGACACTGAATCTCGCCGACGACGCGCAGTATCGCGATCTGATCGAAAGCCACGGCACGACCGAGTTCGTCGGACGCGACGTGTCGCGCTACAGCATCGAATCCGAAGTCCTGGCGTCACTCGTCGGCCAAGACGGCGTCGGCGAACTCTTCCTCGATTCGACGCCGTTCTACGCCGAGTCGGGCGGCCAGGTTGCCGACACCGGAATGATCGTCACCGAGACGGGCAGCTTCAAGGTGTTGGACGTCCAGAACGTCGCGGGCGGTCTCTTCGCTCATCGTGGTCGCCTCACTGGTGAGCTCCTCCCGGGCCAAGTCGCGGTCGCGACGATCAACCCCGAGCGGCGCGAAGCGACGCGTCGCAATCACACCGCGACGCACCTTCTGCACGCCGGCCTACGCACCGTGTTGGGGGACCACGTTCGTCAACAGGGCTCCTTCGTCGGGCCGGACCGACTGCGTTTTGACTTCTCCCACGGAGCTGGTTTGACGCCGCAAGAGACCGCCGAGGTCCTGACCTTGGTGAACACCGACGTGGTCGCCAACGAAGAGGTCAACACGATTCAAACCACGAAGAAGGACGCCGAGACGATGGGGGCAGTCGCCTTCTTCGGCGATAAGTACGGCGACCGCGTACGAGTCGTGCGCGCCGGTGCACACAGCCTCGAGTTCTGCGGCGGCACCCACGTCGACCGCTTGGGCGACATCGGTCAGATCCAGATCGTGAGCGAGGCTTCGATTGGCTCAAACACCCGACGCATCGAGGGCGTGAGTGCCATGGGTGCCTACCAGCGAAGCCACGACATGGAAACGGCCCTCGGATCGGTAGCGTCAATCTTGAAGAGTTCAGTCGACGATGTCGTACCCGCGTTGGAACGCATCATGGAACGACAGCGCGACTTCGAGAAGGAGTTGTCGTCACTTCGTCAAGCGCAACTCTCGCGCTTCGCCGAAGAGTTGCACGCTCAGGTCTCGTCTGATGTCTTAGTCGCGAGAGTGGACGGCTATCCCGGTGAGCAGTTGCGTATATTGGCCTCGGACTTGCAACGCCGTGGACGCCGCGTCGTCGTATTGGTCGGCGCGTTGGACGACAAGGTGTCGATTGCCGTGGCGAGCGACGATTCACTTGACGCGACGAACGCCGTCAAGCAGTTGGCCGCTTTGGTCGGCGGCGGTGGCGGCGGTTCGCCGCGCCTGGCGCTCGCTGGTGGACGCAATCCCGGTGGCATCGACGCCGTCTTGAGCGCGGCGGCGGCGCTGTAATTCTCGATGGCGCGAGTTCTCGGCATTGACCCCGGCACCAAACGCTGCGGCATCGCCATCACCAACACGGCGCAGACCATGGCGTTTCCTCGACCGGCGGTATCTCGAGACAGCCGTATCTTTGAGCGACTTGGCGAACTGATCGAGGAAGAATCGATCGGCACCATCGTTATTGGTCGGCCGATTGCACTTTCTGGGAATGAGACGTCCAGTACGACTGACGCCGACGACTTCTTTTCACAAGTGTGCGAGCACGTAGAGATTCCCGTGATTCAGTGGGATGAACGACTGACGACGCACGAAGCGCAAAAGTCGTTGTCAGAGGCCGGATTGACGACCAAAGATTCTCGTCAGCGCGTCGACAGCGCGGCTGCGGTCATCATGCTGCAAAACTATCTAGATGGGCTCAATGCTGAGTAAGCCGCGGGGCCGGATTGTTGCTGGTCTCGTCGTCGTCATCGTGATCATGGTGGCGTGGTTCGTCCTCCAGGCCGAACCAATTTTCCACGGCAAAGGGAAGAACGTCATCGTCACGGTGAACGCTGGGGAGTCGTTGTCGTCGGTCGCGAACGCCATGCACGCCAAAGGCGTCATCGCCTCAACGCTCGCCTTCCAAATCGACACGACGCTCTTCGGATCATTTCAGGTTGAACAGGGTGCCTATGAGATTGCGCAAGGTTCATCGTTCTCGCACGTTCGTGCGATATTCAAAGCGCCCCCCAACGTCGCCGCCGTCGACGTCACTGCCGGATTGACGTTGCACGAGGTTGCCGTCGACGTCGCCAACGGCAAGGGCAACACCTACGCCGACCAGTTCGTTGCACTCGCCACGGCGAACAAGACGCCGAGTTCCTTTCATTCCTCAGGCTCACTCGAGGGTCTCATCGGCACAGGTCAATACATCATCAAGCCGGGGGAGTCGCCGGCACAACTCGCGGCCAAAATGGAGAAGCGATTCGTGAAGCAAGCGGCCTCAGTCGGACTGACACCGTCCACGACAATGCAGGGACTCAACGCCTATCAACTGGTCATCGCCGCCTCCATCGTGGAGAAGGAGGGGTATTATCCTGTGAATATGCCACAGGTCGCGCGGGTGATCTACAACCGGCTTGCGCGCGGGGGGCCGCTGCAGATGGACGCGACAGTTCTCTATTACCTGGGAAAGGACGGGGGAACGGTGACGCCGGCCATGCTCCAGACCCAAGAGCCCTACAACACGTATCTGAACACCGGACTCACCCCGACGCCGATCTGCGCGGTGTCGACGATTGCCATGCGCGCGACACTGCACCCGCCGGTCGGCACGTGGCTGTACTTCACGTTGATCAACCAAGACGGCCAGATGGCGTTCTCGACGACGTTCACCCAGCAGCTAAAAGAGGAGAGGCTGGCCCAGTCGAGGGGGATCGGATGAACTGGCGTCTCGGTGTTGCGGGCTCGCCCATCGAGCATTCGCTCACTCCACAACTTCACGACGCGGCCCTGGCGATGGCTGGCTTCGAAGGTTCATCGCGGCGTGTCGAGCTTGGCTCGAAGGATAAGACCAAGCTGAACAAGGTGATGCGAAAGGAGTTCGACGCGCTCTCGATCACGATGCCCCTCAAGGGATTCGGAGTCGAGATCTGCGACGAACTCGACGAAGTGGCGGTGCGCACTCAATCCGTCAACTCCCTGCTCATGCGCGACGGCAAGCTCTTGGGCGCGTGCACCGACGGTGACGGGTTCGTCAACGCCCTTCGCGGACAGTTCGACGCGGTCGTCGAGGGCGCCCACGTTGTGGTGCTCGGCGCGGGAGGAGCGGCCAGTGCCATTATCGACGGGCTGGTTCGCCACGGCGTCGCGTCGGTCGCGGTGCACGGCCGAAATGAAGCCAAGGTCGAGGCGCTCGTCGCGCGTTACAAGAACGTCTACGACTTCTCACTGACCTATCGGCCCGTCGACGTCATCATCAACACCACGCCTATCGCCGGACGAATCGAAGAGGCCGCCGTCATGCAAGGAGTCGGCGCCCACACAATCGCCGTGGATATCTCTTATGAACCCCGAATGTCGGCCTGGCGTGAACTGCACGAGCGTTCCGGCTGTGCCAGCGCGAACGGGCTCGGCATGCTGGCTTACCAAGCCGCGCTGCAGTTGCAATGGTGGTGGGACGTCCCGATCGACGCCGCACAACTGTTGAAGGTGATCACGTGACCGACACTCTCACCTCCATGTCGTCGAAAATTCGATCGAAAGACCGACTGGACTTGGGTCTCGCCAGTGGATTGATAGCCCTCGGTGTCACGGGCGTCGTGATGATTTACAGCGCGACGCGACAGGGTCTCATCAACGCGGGCGACAATCCGCACTACTACTTGGAACGTCAGGCCGTATTCGTCGGAATTGGCATCATCGTGATGTACGTCGTGTCACTCATTGACTACCGACGGCTAGAGATCGTGACCACGCCGCTGTACGTATGCAGCTTGCTGGGACTGGCCGGGGTGTACGTAATCGGCTCATCGGCCCAAGGCGCATTGCGGTGGTACAGCATTGGCATTTTCCAGATCCAACCGAGCGAATTCACAGTACTGATATTGATTCTGGCGATCGCAACGTACTGTCAGCGAAGACCGGACGCACTCACGATGTACGACATCGCACGGCTGCTGGTGATGTCGGCGGCGCCACTGATTTTCATCGTGCTCCAGCCCGATCTGGGCACGTCGATAATCTTGGTCCTCAGCGTTGGCGCCATGTTGGTCGTGGCGGGAGTTCCACCTCGATTGTTGACGTTGCTCGCGATTCTCGGTTCGACGGGTGTGGTCGTCGCGTTCTACTTAGACCTCGTCGGGCGCTACGCCATTGATCGCTTCGCCGGATTCCTGCATCAGAATTCGACCAGCGCGCATTGGGCGCAGTACATCTACAACGTCGACAACGCCAAGAACGCGATTGGCTCGGGGGGACTTTACGGCGCCGGCCTCTTCAAGGGACTGCAGACGAATCTGGGCTACGTACCCGAACAGCACACGGACTTCATATTCACGGCCATCGGCGAACAGTTGGGTTTCATTGGTTCGCTGCTGATTCTCCTGTTGCTCGCCTTCGTCGCGTTCCGGCTGTTTCGGATCGGGCGATTGGCCAAGGACACGATGGGCCGCATCATTTGCATCGGCGTCTTCGTCTTCTTCGCCTTCAGTTGTTTCGAGAACATCGGAATGACGATGGGCATCATGCCGGTGACCGGCATCCCTCTGCCACTACTGAGTTACGGTGGATCCTCGGCGCTGGTGTTCTTCACGGCCGGTGGTCTGGTCCTCTCCATTTCACGCCGGACCGGGAATTAGGCTGGACCCCTGATGAGCGACGATCCAACGCCAGTGAGCGAAGAGCTGAGCGAACCGCTCGTTCCCGAAACATCCGACGTCGAACCGATTGCCGAAGTTGATCCGGATACGTTGACGTTCAACGTGATGAGCATCGAATCGGTGCTCTTCGACCTCTCGGACTCTTCGCCCCTAGTGCACCTGATCGAAGAGGAGACACCGTACCGGTACTTGGCGATCCCCATCGCCCTGGCGGAAGCCGTCGCACTGCACAACGCCCTTGACAAGATCGACGGTCGGCGTCCCGGCACTCATGAGATGATGGCCGAAGTCTTGCGACGATTGAACGCTGACATCGTCGCGGCGCGAATCACCCGCTACGACGCGGGCGTGTTCTACGCCGAATTGGACCTCATGTCGCCCCGAGGCCACGAGATATTTGACTGTCGCACGAGCGACGCCTTGATCCTGGCGACGCGCCAGGGCGTACGCGCGCCAGTTCTCTGCGCGGAGTCGGTGCTCCAAGCCTTCTACGCATAGGAAATCGAGCCCAGCACGATGGTCCTACTTATAGGGCAATCCCTTTGAACCCCTGACGAAGGGGTGGACTTCGGGTCGAATGTAACCGGGAAACTTCGTGGTGAACCGGTACGGAGGACTCAAGTGCGGGAGCGCCGCTGACACCTTGGTGTAGGTCACGCACTTGATGGTGTTCCCGACGGGATTGTCACCACCTTCGACGATGCTTGACGCGGCACCACCGTGCGCGCGAAGCCTCACAACGGGAATTGAGATAGTCGTTCCTGTTCCGCCCAGTCCGCCCAAGTATCCGTTCTTGGTTTTTTTCGCCACGGTTGACACGACGTTCGCACCACCCGACATGCTCACCGTCGGATAGCCCACCATTGTGCAAGCACTCGAGCCGACGTTGGTAATGACGATCAGGTCACCTACGTGGCCGGTCGCGGCACCATCTGAAGCAATCCTCACATCCAATTGAGTCTCTTGGCATCGGGCGATTGTGTTCGCGAATGCTCTATCGGCGTGTGACGTGACGGTCAGTAGGGTGACAATTAAGAACAGCGCTGCGACGAATGATGCGCGATTGAGGGAACGGGTCTGCACCATTGCTGTTCCTGAGAAAGTGTTGGTCGTCTTCTCACGATGGTAGAGACGAGTGCGCCGATGAGCGCCGAATAACTGGTTACGGTTTCTTGAATTTCACGGCGACGATCTCGCCGCCGCGCCGATCCAGGCTGTTCTCGTCCGATATACGAAGCAGCAGTGCCACCACCAGGTAGTTCGCGAAGAGCGAACTTCCACCGTAGGCGACGAAGGGCAACGTGATGCCGGTGAAGGGGAGAACGCGCAGTACTCCGGCCATGATGAAAAAGGCCTGGAAGCCCATAAGGGCTGTGAGACCAGTGGCGGCGAGACGAACGTAATCCGACGTCGCTCGCTGCGCGATGTGAAATCCCTCGCCCACGAAGGCCGCGAAGAGGCTCACGATCAGAATGATCCCGAGGAACCCGAGCTCCTCACCGACCGTGACGAGGATCATGTCCGAAGTGAGATAGGGAATACTGCCCGACTGGCCCAGTCCCAGGCCGGTGCCGGTCATGCCTCCGGCGGCAAGCGAATACTGGCCCCAGGCGAGTTGACAGGTCTGATGTACTCCTTGCATCGCACAGGCGGCCCATGGATTCAACCAGTCGGTGATGCGTAAATGAACTTGGCTGAAATATCTCGCAGCGCCGAACATACCTCCAACGAAGAGTCCCATCCCGAGTACGACGTACGTCTTCAGTCCGGTCGTGACCCACAACATCGAAATGAAGAGCGCGAAGAGCAACAGAGCGAAGCCGATGTCGTTCTCCGCGCCGAGAATCGCCATGGAGAATCCCCACGCGAAGAGAATCGGCAACAATACCTTTGGAGGGACGATTTGGTGTCGACCGATTCGCTGCGTAGGTGTCGACAACAGTTCGCGATTGGCGGCGAAGTACGAGGCGAAGAAGAAGACCAGCAGGATCTTGGCGATCTCGACGGGCTGAAACGAAATCGGCCCGACAATGACCCAGAGTCGGGCTCCATTGATGTTCTGACCGACGTGTGGAATGAGTGGCATCAGTAACAGTCCGATGGCCGCGAGCAACGTCAGGTAGCGATAGCGGTCAAGGTCGCGCACGCGGCGCACGACAATCAGCGTCGCCACCAGGGCGGCGGCACTGATGAGAAACCAAAGAGCCTGAAAGCCCGCAGCCTTTGGATTCCATCGGGCGATCTCGACGTAGCCCACGCCATTGAGCAGCGTCGCAATTGGCAAGAGAACCTGTGAGGAGTTTGGCGCGAGGAAGCGGATGCACACGTGCAGAGCGAGCGAAATCGCAATGATGGATGTAAGAAAGACGCCGAGTCGGTCGGGCAGGTGACCCTTCGCCCCGAGCGACGCCAGGACGTAGAATGAGGCGACAATTACCCACGCGAGAATCATCAGGCTGAGTTCTGTGAGACGTCCCTGTGACACTTGAGTGACGGATGAACGCTTTGGCGGGGCAACGGCGGTATTCGCGTGTCTCGCCACGAATCAACTGTAGTCCTACGATGGTTCAATGGATCTTATGGACGCCGAGGAATCGGGCGCACTCGTCATCGACGTCCGTTCCTTCGGACCGGAGAGGTTTTCGAGTCGTGAACTGTCGCGTCTCGAGTTCGGCGCGCGACTTTTGGACCTCGCCGACGACCACATGTTGCCAATCCTCGATCGCTGCAAGTTCGTCGCCATATTCGCTGACATGATCGACGAGTTCTTCCAAGTACGCGTCGTGAGCCTCGAAGACAAGGTCGCCGCCGGCGTACAGACCCCGTCGATTGATGGCGTTCGACCGCGCCAGCAACTCGAGTCGATTCGCGAGCGCGTCCTCGCCCTCGTCGAACGCCAGGACCGATTGGTGCTCGACGTCCTCCTGCCGGAACTGGCGCAAAAGGGCATCGCGGTCGTGCCGTTCAGTTCGCTGGTCGCCGAAGACCACGATCGAATGACCAAGTACTTCGACGAGAACGTCTATCCCGTCTTGACGCCCTTGGCCGTTGATCCGGGTCATCCGTTCCCGATGATTTCGAATCTTTCGTTGAACATCGCGGTCTACGTGCGCGACGACGTGACCGGAGAGGAGCGCAGCGCGCGAGTGAAGGTGCCGAATTCGTTGCCGCGCTTCTTGCAGGCCAACGAGAACCAGTGGTGTCTGCTCGAAGACCTCATTACCTCGAATCTCGGTCGTCTGTTTTCCGGCATGACCGTCGGACGAGCCGACCTCTTTCGCGTCACCCGAAACGCCGACCTCACGTTGGAAGAGGACGAGGCCGACGACCTGCTGGTCGCGCTCGAGGTCGAACTGCGTCGACGCCGCTTCGGCGAAGCCTTGCGCGTTGAGATTCAAAGCGGGATGTCGCCGGAGTTCTTAGAGCTCCTGGTCGACCAGCTCGAACTTGATCGATCCAACGTGTACGTAACGGACGCGCCGCTTGGTCTGCACGACCTGTGGACCCTGTACGCGGTCGATCGGCCGGATCTCAAAGGTGAGGGCTGGTCACCCATCACGCCGCGGCGGCTCCTCGACGGCGAGCACGTGGGTGACATCTTTGCCGCGATTCGCGAAGATGACATATTGCTACACCACCCGTACGAGTCCTTCACGGACTCCGTCGAGATGTTCATCGCGCAAGCGGCCGCCGATCCGAAGGTCGTCGGCATCAAGATGACGCTCTATCGAACGTCCGGGGATTCTCCCATCGTGGCCTCGTTGATCCACGCCGCGGAGCAGGGTAAGCAGGTGGCCGCGCTCGTCGAGTTGAAGGCCCGATTCGACGAAGCGGCGAACATCGAATGGGCCAAGGCCCTCGAAGACGCGGGCGTCCACGTGGTCTACGGCATCGTCGGCTTGAAGACTCACTCCAAGACTGCGCTGGTGCTGCGCAGTGAAGGCAACACGACCGCGCGCTACGTCCACATCGCCACCGGCAACTACAACGGCAAGACCGCTCGGACCTACGAGGACTTCGGCCTGTTGACCAGTGACCCGGCTATCACCGGCGACGTGGGCGAACTGTTCAACTTCCTCACCGGCTTTTCGCGGATTGGCCAGTACCAGAAGATCATGGTGAGCCCGCTTTCGACGCGTACCCGGGTCATTGAGCTCATCAACCTTCAGCGCGACCGCGGACGATCCGGCCGAATCGCCATCAAGGTCAACGGACTCACTGATCCGACGATCATTGACGCCCTCTACGAAGCGAGTTCGACCGGGGTCGAGATCCGCCTCGAAGTCCGAACGCTCTGTTCGCTGCGTCCCGGTGTTGCCGGGCTGTCGGAGAACATCACCGTGCACAGCTTGGTGGGGGAGTTCCTCGAACACTCGAGGATCCTGATCTTCGGTACACCCGGTGAGCCGGAGTTCTCCATCTGGCTCGGTTCGGCCGACCTGATGGAGCGAAACCTTGACCGCCGGGTCGAAGTGCAAGTCCCGATTGAGAATCGCATGCTCCAACAAGAGTTGCTCGAAGCATTCGAGGTCACCTGGCGCGACGATCTCTTCACGTGGGTGCTCGGCACGGATCGCCGTTGGCGTCGCCTGCAGCCGGTTAACAATTTCTCGGCCCAGAGCGAGTTCAAACGGCTGGCGTTGCTCCGGTCTCGGGCTCTCGCTTAGGCGCGAGCCCGTTTTCCTTGCGCCACATGAGTGTCGCGTAGGAGATCCCGCCCACGGGGATCGGGATCCAGAAATTGATGAGGCGATAGGACAGCACGGCGAGGATCGCCTGACTGTGGGGTACGCCAAATCCGACGAGCGTGCCAATGAGGACGCCCTCGATGATGCCCAGTCCCGACGGAGTAATAGGAATCGCCGCCAGTATGTTGGCCAGCCCGTAGGCGACGAGCAGGTCAATGGGCGAGATCACACGACCGAAGGACCAGATGAAGAGCCACAGGCACGCGGCGTCGAACAGCCAGTTGAGTGACGCCCACATAAAAGCGGCCCAGAGCGTTCGTCGATTGTTCACCAGCATCGTGATGCGATCGGCGACCTTGGCGATCAGGGCACTGATCTTGTCGGGGTTGACTGCGGGGACGCGACGAGCGATCCACCGCAACCAGTTGGCGGCTTGCCGCTGACCCCGCGTTATCAAGAGAATCGTGCCGAAAAAAGCCGCCAAGAGGAAGACGCCGGCGAGGGCGGCGAAGCCGTAGGCCGGGTTGAATCCGCGCAGGGGAATCGAGATCACCAGCGCGAACCAGAAGATCATGTTCAACACGACCGCCGAGCCGGTGCCTTGGACGGCGAGGCCGAAGGCGTTGGTGTCTTTGGGAACGCCGAGTTCGTTGAAGATTCGATAGGAGAGCGCGCCGGCCGGTGCCGTGCCGCCCGGAACCACGTGGCTGATGGCGGAACCGGCGAGATTGACGCGCAGCAAGTTGTAGCGACTCGGGGCGTAGGGGTAGAGCACTGATTTCGTCAACTCGACGTAGGCGTAGATCGCGGCCATCTCCAAGAGCACGGCCATCGCCACGAGTACCGGATTGACGGTCGAGAGCAGGTGCAATGACTTGCGCGCCCCCGCGAACTGGGGAAGCACGAAGTATGAGAAGACAAAAACCAGGGCGCCGACGCTCAAGATGATGCGCACTTCGCGCGGCAGCGCGAATCGCTTCTTCTTGACCGGCTCGGGCATAGCAGTACCTTAAACGGGCCCTCGCGGAGGCTCCAAACAGTCGGCGGCCAAATCGACGCACCCCTCGGTAGAATCGGCCAATGCGTACGCTCGTGGTCCTGCCCACGTACAACGAGATACTGAACGTCGAACCGATGTTGCGAACACTGCGAAAGGTCGTGGCGCAGTGCGACGTCCTGGTCGTTGACGACGGCAGCCCCGACGGCACCGCGAACCTGGCGCAGGAAGTTGCCGAGGACGTTGGTCAAATCACCGTGCTGCGACGAGCGAAGAAGAGCGGTCTCGGCGGCGCGTATCGGGCCGGTTTCGCGTGGGGTTTGGAGCATGGATACGACCGCTTCGTCGAGATCGACTGTGACTTCAGCCACGACCCGAATGCGCTGCCGACGTTACTGCGCGCGGCCGAAGAGCACGACGTGGTCATCGGCTCGCGCTACATCCCCGGTGGTCACATCCCGAAGTGGAGTTTCTCTCGGCAATTGCTCTCGCGCGGCGGCAATCAGTACGCGTCGTTCATGCTCGGACTCGGTGTCGCGGACTCGACCGCCGGGTACCGCGTGTACTCGAAGAAGGGTCTCGAGCTCATCGACTTCGAGACGGTGAGCGCCGACGGCTACGGATTCCAGATCGAGATGACGTACCGCGCCAAGCGGGCCGGCGCGTCGATCATCGAGGTGCCAATCTCATTCACGGATCGTGAACTCGGCGATTCCAAGATGTCGCGGGCGATCGTCGTCGAGGCCTTGTGGTTGGTGACCAAATGGGCGCTCGAGCGACCGTTTGGTCGCGGCGCTCACTGAACGGCGTCGACGAGAACCGACGAAAGGAAGCTGGCCAGTTTGGCTCGGGTCTCCTCACGTTCAGCAATCGGGTCGGACTCACTGACGATGCCGGCGCCGGCCCACGCTTCGAACGTCGCGCCCCGCACGAGCACACCGCGAAACCCGATCCACCATTCGCCGTCGCCGTTGGCGTCGATCCACCCCAACGGTCCGGCGTAGTAACCGCGGTCGATCTGTTCGAGGCGACGAATTAGTTCATAGGCGCTCTGGCGGGGCACGCCGCCGACGGCGGACGTGGGATGCAAGAGACGCAGTACCTCTAAGGCGTCGGGCGCGTCAGATTCATTGCGACACGACGCCTCGATCCACGTGCCGAGGTGCGCCAGGGTGCGAAGCGCCACGATGGAGGGACCGGCGTCGGCTTCGACGTCGTCGTACACGCTCTCGAGCGCGGCGACGATCTCGTTGACGGGCACGTTGTGTTCGTGCAGGTTCTTCGTGCTGCCGAGCAACCAGGTCAGGTAGTCCTCGGGTTCGACGTTCGGCGGTAGGGCAATCGTTCCGGCCAACGGGTGAGACTGCAGCGCTCGACCGGTGCGGCGCGCGATCAACTCTGGCGTGGCGCCGACGAAGCGCCGCGCGTCGCTCGTGGGAATGCTGTAGATCGTGCACAACGGCTCGCGGTGATGAAGACGTTGCGCGACCGCGGCGGCGTCGATGGCCTCGGGCACGGTGCCGCGAACGGAGCGCGCGAGCACCACCTTGTCGATCTCCTTAGAACGAAGGATCTCGACCGCGAGGGCCACGTTGTGCGCGTATTCGTCGGGGGTCGGCTCGAGGGCGAGCGATCGCAGACTCTGCGTTTCTTGGACCGGTGGCGTCGCGGCCTCGAGCATTGCGGCCCATGAAGCCGACCCCTCGAGGCTCGTGATCCACGCCTCCCCGTTGCTCTTTTGGGCGATGCAGTACTGCGGCACGTCGAGTTGGCTCGGGGTCGAGCGATCGAATGGCAGTGCGCCAAAGGCGATGACGCCCGAGCCGGGGGGACCGTCGTCGCCGGCAAGTTCGTGGCGGCGCAGTGAGGACGTGGCGTCGAACGGCGCGTCCAAACCCTGTTCGAGGACGACGTGTTCAACGGCGTCGCCGAAGCCGACGCGGATCACGTCGCTGGTTTCAATGAGCCAGCCGTCGCGCGCGCCGAGCGTGCGCAGCGATTCAAGAGATTGCTTCGGAATCCTTCGACGGTGAAATCTCACGACGTCCTCGTCGCTATGAACTGTTGCGAGAGACCGCCCATGACGCGACGGTGATTGACCGCGGCGAATCCCGATCGATTCAGCATCCGAACGATCTCTTCGCTCGCCGGCAGGTACGCCGTCGACTCCGGTAGGTAGTGGTACGCGGCGCGGTCTGAGACGAGTGATCCAATGAACGGTACGACGCGGCGGAACCACACGCGAAAGCCGGCGCGCAAGATCCCCGAACGCGGTTCGGCCACTTCGAGGAGCGACAGTCGCCCGCCCGGACGAACGACGCGGGCCATCTCGTCAAACGTGGCCGATAGATCGCTGAAATTGCGAAGCGCGTAGCCGCACGTCACGCCGTCGAAGCCGGCGCTTCGAAACGGAAGGAGCGACGCGTCGGCCTGGACGCGCTCGTCCAGGCCTTTGCCGGCGTGCAGCATACCGAAGCTCAGGTCGGTCGCGACGGCACGGTGTCCCTGTCGCACGAGTTCGCGCGTGAAGTCCCCGGTGCCCGCGGCGATGTCGAGGACCACGCTCTGGCGCGGCAGTCGCAGGTCGCTGACCGCTCGTCGACGCCACCGCGCGTCGAGTCCGAAGGTCATCAACTTGTTGACCAACTCGTAGCGCGACGCGATGGCGTCGAACATCGCTCGGACCTGTCGGGTCTTCTCTTCGCCTTGGGGGAGGGGGGTGGACAACGGACTCAGCGGTAGTAGCGAAAGACCACTTGCGCGACGCACGACGGCTTGGGGGCGTCCTTCACTTCGACGACGACGTCGAGCGCGACCTGAATACCACCGGCGACCTCATCGACCGAGGCCAATGTTGCGCCGGCGCGAATCTCGGAGCCGACCGGCACCGGGCTGGTGAATCGGACCTTGTTGGTCCCATAGTTGACACCCACGGCGACGCCGTCGACCTTCATGACGCCGCCGAGCAGTACCGGGATCAACGACAGCGTGAGGTACCCGTGTGCGATGGGACCACCGAAGGGTCCGGTCTTCGCGCGCTCGGGGTCCACGTGAATCCATTGGTGGTCACCAGTCGCGTCGGCGAACAGGTTCACCTGCTCTTGGGTCACGGTCCGGTACTCGCTGTAGCCCAGGTGCGTGCCCACGAGTGCTGTCAACTCTTCGATGCTGCTCACGTTCGTCGTCATAGAAACCTCCAAAGTGAACTCTAGACAATCGACACTTCTAGAGAACTGACGTCACTGCTGCGTAGGATTGGGCGATGAGTGAAAGCGTCCACCCCGAAAAGCACCGCAACGTGGCGGGGAGTTGGTACCGCGCTTCGGTCTTCGGCGTGAGTGACGGGCTGGTCACGAACGCGTCGTTGATCCTGGGCTTCGCCGGCGCCAATCCCGGCCACAACATCGTGCGGTTAGCCGGACTCGCGGGTCTCGTCGCCGGCGGTTTTTCGATGGCGAGCGGCGAGTACATCTCGGTGCGGGCCCAAAAAGAACTGCTCGAATACGAGATCGGCGTCGAACGAAGGTCGATCGAAGAGTCTCCGGTCCAGGAACAAGAAGAGTTGCGCCAACTCTTCGTCGCACGGGGCATCGAAGTGGAACTGGCCCAACGTCTCTCGGCCGATCTCATGCGTGATCCGGAGATGGCCCTTCGCACGCACGCCCGCGAAGAGTTAGGCGTCGATCCGTCGACGACCGGTTCGCCCTGGGGCGCCGCGATCTCGTCACTCTTCTCCTTCGTCATCGGCGCGTTCGTCCCGCTGCTCCCGTGGATCGTGACCTCGACCGGTGATCCGGTGGTGTGGTCCATCGTCCTGGCAGCATTCGCGGCCGCGGTCGTCGGGGGCATCATCGGCTGGTTCACGCGCAACGGCATCTTCAAATGGGCGTTGCGTCAAGTCTTCGTCGGCGCGTTCGCCGCAGCCGTGACGTTCGGAATCGGCCGACTCGTCGGCTATCACTAGTTGCGGTGAAAGTGCAGCAGCCGGTCGTCGCGTTCGACCTTGAAACCGAGTGACTCGTAGAGTTTGAGCGCCCCGACGTTTGATTGCTCGACGAAGAGAATCGCCGTCGACACGCCCTTCTTTCGCAAAACGTCGAGACCCTGGGTCACCATGACCCGACCCAGGTTGCGCCCCTGAAAGTCTGGGTGGACCGAGATGATATAGATCTCACCGAAGCGGTCCGGGTGAAGTTCGTGCACCTTGGTCCAACACGACGCCGCGAGGCGTCCGTCGATTTCCAAGAGTAAGAATCCCGAGGGGTCGAACCAGGGCTCACTCGTGCGTTCGTCAAGGTCCGAGCGCAACCAGGCGCCCTGTTCCGGATGATCGGCGAAGGCGGCGTTGTTCTGTTCCAGCCACGCGTCTTCGTCACGCCCCGGTTCGTAGTTGCGCAGTAGGGCGCCTTTGGGAACGTCCACGGTGTTGACCGGCAGGGCCACTTGCATCAGTTGCAAGGTTCGTACGACCTGGCACTGGGAATGGACGGGGACCATCGAGCCGCGCGTCCACCAATCGAGAGACTCGTGGTGGGTCAGCAGGTTCTGTAGGAGGTCCTCGTCGATTCCGCCGCCGCACATCTCGACCATTGCGTTCTCGGTGCCCGTGGCCATGGCGTACTTGACGAGAAGGCCTCCGTGATAGAGCAACCAGTGCTCGGCCCGCCAGCCGTGTACGACGATCCGACGTCGTCCTTCGTCGATGGCCTCGCGCCCCAACAGTGATTCGGTGCGGTTCAAGAGATTCAAGACTTCGAGTCGACGTTCGGGCGTCAGCGAGTGGCTGTGTTGCCACGAATCGGTCATGAGCGCAGGTTACCGTCGCATCAGGCGATTCGACCGACCACGCGGTTGAGTCGACGCAGGAGCGCGCCCAGCGTTCGCTCAGCCGCAACGAGCTCGGAGTAGATGTCGGGCGGCATCGCCGAACCCTCCGTTTCGACCAGCGCGCTGACGCGAAGCGACAGCTCGTTCATCGTCGAAGTGATCGTATTCAGTTCGTTCTGCATGCTCATCAACGTGGTCCTTTGGGTTGGGAGCGTCTCGCGCGCTGGCGAATACTGTAATGGTCGATGGAAACTATGACCGACACCGAGATCGACTCGACCCCGCACTGGTCGAGCATCGTCGTGAGTGGCCCCGACGCGACGTCGTTCCTCCAAGGTCAGTTAAGTCAAGACATTGCGACGGTGAGCGCGAGTGGCGCGTGGTCGCTGCTGCTCGCGCCCGACGGCATCGTCATCACGTCGGTTCATGTCTCGTCGAGCCCCAACGGCTACAACTTGGCGGTGTCACGTGAGCTCGGTGACGTCGCACTCGCGCGTCTTCGGCGATTTCTCCTTCGTACCGCGTGCACACTCGAATTGATCGAACTCGACCACGGACCGTACGACACGCTGAGAGAGCAGATCGATGCCGGACGTCCCGGCCCGTCGGAGTTCGCACGAGGTCTCACGCCGCAATGTTTCGGAGGCAACTTCGTCGCCTCCACGGTGTCATTCACGAAGGGCTGCTTCACGGGACAAGAGTTGGTCGGGCGTCTCGACGCACGAGGCTCGAGCGTTCCGTGGCGTATGGTGCACGTCACCGGACCGAACGAAGCGCGCATCAATGAGGTACTCACGTCGAAGGGTCCGGCCGGCCCGTCGGGACTGACCACGTCGACGCGCAGTGGCGAGAGTATCAATGGTCTCGGCTTCGCGCACCGGAGTCTGCTCGGCAGCGAGGAACTTCAACTCGCGCCCGACGTGCACGTCGAGGAGATGGCCTGACGCCGCTCGGCACGGGCCGTTAACGTGGGGACCAAGGAGTCAACGCGTGCGGTTGAATACTGAGGGCCTATTCATCAAAGTCTCCGGCGTGACGACCGAAGACGACGCGCTGTTCTCGATTGGCCTCGGGGCGAGCGCCGTAGGATTCGATTTCGGGCCAACGCCGCGTCAAATCTCGGTCAACGCGGCCCACGACATTGTTCGACGCCTGCCCGTGGGCGCGATCTCCGTGGGCGTATTTCGAAATGAGATGCCCCAGCGCATCGTGGAGATCGCCAACACGCTCGGACTCACGGCGGTTCAGATCGACGGCACGGTCGCCGGTGAAGAACTCGCCTACGTCTCTGAGCGTGTCAACACGGTACTGCGCAGTCTGCCGAGCACGGCCAATCACGATTTGGTGAGTGGACTCTCGGGCGTGGACTATCTCGTCGTGCCGGAATCCGATGATCACAATTCGTTGATGGACTGTCTAGAGCTCTTCAGCGATCCGGACGTTCGAACGCCGATCATCGCCTCCGGAGGATTAACGCCCTCGAACGTCGTCGATATCGTGCAGAACTACCCAGTGTGGGGCGTGGACGTGCGCTCTGGCGTCGAGAAATCGGTCGGCGAGAAGGATCCGGTACTCCTGGGACAGTTCATCGCGAACGCCCGTTGGGCCTTTGACAACACCTACGCCGTACGCCACCACGGCGAATGGCCAATGTAGGAAGTCTGGCGGCAATGGACGTTTCGTCGTCGGTGCCAGCGAAGCGGCGGCGTCAGAGAAGACCCGCGAAACGAGGTCATTTTTTTGGAGAGTTTCCTTGGAATTGTGGTGTGACTGCTATCGTGAGGTCTCCGCATTGCGCTTTCGTTTACAGAATCACTTAATTCTCAATACTCTTCGTCGATGTGATCACGGCAACATTGTGATCAATAGGGCAATCGTCGATTCCGAAGACGGGAGGATCTTCCGCGATGGTTGAGTCCCAAGAATCGGCTCTGTCGGCACGCCCGATTGCTCACAGCAAGTTTCCTCTGGTCGATAGAAATCAAATCCTCAAAGAGTTCGAGACGATCTTCTCGGGATTGGTTCCATCCCACAACGGCTGTCTCTCCATCGAAGGCGGCTGGGGAATGGGGCGCACCGCATTATTGAACGCGGCCTGCCTGACCGCCCAGAGCGCGGGCTGCATCGTCCTGCGAACTCGCGGGGGCGATCCTGAGCGCCCGGCACCCTTTGGCGCGCTCCTTCACCTCATCGAAGATATCGCGTCGTTACGAAAGGCCAACGAGGAGATTGTCGAACTGATCCAAAAAGTGCTCGACCGTATTCAACGCGAAGGGGAGCGTAATTTCGACGCCCTCGGTGCCGCCGTGTACGACCTCTTCGTGTCCGTACGGAAACTCGGGTTCGTGTTATTGGCGGTCGACGACGCCGACCTGGTCGATGACGCAACGATGTTGACCCTCGAGTATTTGTTCCACCGCCTCGACGATCAACAAATCTGGCTGTTGACGACCTCACCGCCGCGCCAATCCGGCGCGGCGCCGCTGGTGATCGAAGAGCTGCTCGTCAATCAAGACGTACGTCACTTCGAGTTATCCGCACTTAGTCGCGAGGGCGTGCGCATCATCCTGTCGACGCAACTCAGCGTTGAGCCAGAGCGTGGATTTGTCGACGCCGTTCTGGAAGCGACGAGCGGTCGACCGGAGTTCGTCGTTGAACTGGCCAGGGCCTGTCGTGGCGGGCACGTCGCGCCGGATGAAGCAGCGGCGAGCCAGCTCGATCGATTGTCCATTGCGCGTATCTCACAAAGCGTTTCGGTTCGTCTCAACCGACTCGGAACGGCCACGCGTGATCTTCTGGAGTCGTGCGCGGTCTATGGAGAACTGAGCGACGTCGCCCCCGTGCTGCGCTTGGCTGACGTCGATCCCGATACATCTGATCGCGCGATCGACTGCCTGAAGCACGCTGAATTACTGCGCCCGAGTCACGCGCTCGCCTTCGTGGCGCCGATCGTGCAATGGGCGATCCTTCGCGACATTCCTTCGTCGCGTCGTTCTCGACTTCACGCGCGATGCGCCGATCTACTGGAACGGGGCGGCGCCGACGAGTCGGTGGTGGTGTCACATCTATTAGCGACGGAGCCGGCCTGGAGTAAGGACGTGGCGGCAAGATTGAGGGTCGCCGGAAGAAGCCTCCTCGATCAGGGCCACGTGCCGCTGGCTATGAAGTGTCTTCGGCGATCGCTGAACGAAAGTGCCGTGGCTGACCAAGAAGCGTCATCGTGGCTCGACCTGGCCGAATGCGAGATCGAATTGGGCCTTCGCACCTCCCTGTCATCCTTTCAAAAGGCCCACTCGCTGGGGGTCGTCGATGACGAGAGGGTCATCAAGGTCGCGCTGCGCTTGACGCACGCGCTTCGTGATTGGCCCGAGTTGCGCGCTGAAGGTGTTGCGACGTTGCAAAGCCTGTCGTCGCGTCTGAACGCCGTTGACACGACGCTCCAGCTTGAGTTCGAACTCGGACTCACGCTGCTCTCCGGTCACCCGGCGCAGCAAAACTATGGCGTCGCGAGGATTGGGGCGCTCGTGGCCACCTCGGACTCACGCACGACCGCCTCGCGCGCCGCACGAGTCTTCCTCGATCTCCTCCATTTCGAGAGAGATCCAAAAGTGAGCGCGGAGCGCGTTGTCGAAGTACTCGTCGCGGTCTTCGATTCAGACCAGATGCCGGTGGGAGGCTTCGCCAGCGAGGTGATTTTGACGCGAGCCTGTCGGATGTTGCTCAACGCTGACGAATTCGCGCGGGTCGACCAAATCCTCGAAATGGCGTGTTGGCACGCCCGAGCGGTTGGTGACCTCGCCGGAGAGGATGACGCACTTCGACTGGTGGTCCTGTCAAAGCTCTGGCAGGGTTCGCTCGATGAAGCCGACGAGGCCTGTCGTCGACACGACGAACTTGGTGTTTCGATCCCGTTGCGTCACATGGTCGGAGCGTCGGACCTCCTCATTGCTCACGGCCGGGCCGACGAAGCACTTTTCCGGTACGGGGCGACTGAACTCGAACGCATCGTGGACCCGCTCGATCGAGCGAGCGCGCACGTGGAACGCGGTCGCCTCTACATGGCGCTCGATCGTACCGACGAAGCACTCGATGAGTGCTATCGCGCCAATGAGACCGCCGAGCGCGCCGGCATTCACAACGAGATTTTGGTGGCGTGGCGACCACTGGCGGCGCGGGCGCTGGCGTCGGTGGGACGATGGGACGAGGCGAAGGAATTGGCGGGCAACCACCTCGCCGCGGCCCGTGCCTTTGGCGCCCGTCGTAGCCTCGGCGCGGCGCTGCGGGCAATGGCCGATTCGACCCAGGACCTCGATGACCGCGTGAATTGGCTCATCGATTCGGTCAAGGTGCTCGACGATTCGCCGGCCCGACTCGAGAGGGCCGGCGCCATGATCGACCTCGGTGTGTCATTGGTCGAACGACGCGACGCGGAGACCGCGCGCGCACTCTTTCACCAGAGCGCGACGATCGCGTTGGCCTGCCGGGCGGAGCGACTGGTGGAGATCGCCAACTCGCACTTACGCACACTTGGTTCGGGGCCACGCCGATTGGAATCGACGGGAATGGACTCGTTGACACCCGCCGAGTTGCGCGCGGTCAACTTGGCCGCCGTGAACGTGACGAATCGAGAGATCGCTGACAAGCTATTCGTGAACGTCAAGACCATCGAGGGCCACCTCTCGAAGGCCTATCGCAAACTTGGAGTCTCATCGAGATTCGAACTCGCTGAAGTCATACGTGCCCATACGCTCGAAGCGCCCGACCATGCCGGTGCCGCCGAATCTACTCCCGCGTGGTCCGAAGACTGAGAGTTGGAGCGTCGTCGAAATAGGCGCGTCAACGTAGAACTCCGCCCGTGAGTGGCGCGACGCTGGTTAGGCGTGAAAGCGTCGGAACACGACGCTGCCGTTGTGGCCGCCGAAGCCGAACGAGTTCGAAAGAACCACTTCGACGTCGGCCTTTCGAGGTTGTCCGATGACGACGTCGAGGTCGACCTCGGGGTCGACGATTGTCGTACCGGCCGTTGGAGGTATCACTTGGTTGACCAACGTCATCACTGACGCCACACCCTCGAGGGCGCCCGCCGCCGCCAGAGAATGACCGAGGTGACCCTTGATCGACGTGACCGGGGGAACGCTTTCACCAAAGACCTTGCGAACGGCGACCGATTCAGCGAGGTCGTTGAGCGGCGTCGACGTACCGTGCGCATTGATGTGCGACACCTCGCTCGTCGCGACGCCCGCGTCCTCGAGCGCCAACTCCATGCATCGAATGGCTCCCTGACCGGAAGGATCCGGCGCCGTGATGTGGTGCGCGTCGGCGGTCGAGGCCGCGCCGATGACCTCGGCGTAGATGGTTGCGCCGCGTGAGGTCGCGTGCTCCCACTCTTCCAAGATCAAGATGCCGGCGCCCTCACCCATGACGAACCCGTCGCGGCCGACGTCGAAGGGTCGAGAGAACTCGGTGTTACTCAGCGCGGTCATGTTGCGAAAGCCGGCCTCGGCGATCTCGACCATCACTGCTTCGGCGCCGCCGGCGACCGCGACCGTGCTCCGTCCCGTCGCGACCAGTCGAGCGGCGTTGCCGATGGCGTGCGTACCGGCGGCGCAGGCGGTCGTGACCGTCTCACACGGACCGCCCAGTCCGAAGCGCATCGAGACCGCGGCGGTCGCGGCGTTGGGCATCATCATCGGCACCATGAAGGGCGAGACGCGGTCGGGCCCTTTGTTTGACAACACGCGGAACTGCTCGAGGACGGTCTGCAGTCCGCCAATACCCGTCGTGACGATGCTGCCGGCGTCGACGAGGGGACCGGCCAGTCCGCTCTGGCGCCACGCTTCGTCGGCCGCCATTAGTGCGTAGAGCGTGAACGGGTCGAATCGACGAAGTTCCTTGGGGCCCCCAATGTGTGTGGCGTCAAAGGGCGCGATTCGCTTGCTCTCGGGCGCCGTGTCCTTGAGAAGTGCGTTCCACAACGCCTCGACTCCGACGCCGGCGCAACTGATTGCGCCGAAGCCCGTGACGGCGACCCGGTATCCGGGAACTGGCCCCGTCGGGGTGGACGCGACGCGCACTACAGCTTGGCGTAGATCAGTTCGAAGGCTTCGCCAACCGTGCGAATGTCCTTCAGTTCGTCTTCGGCGACTTCAATGTCGAAGGTCTCTTCGAGCGCCATGACGAGTTCGACGAGGTCGAGGCTGTCGGCGCCGAGGTCGTCGCTGAACGAGGCCTCCAGAGTCACCTTCGAAGGATCGACCGCCAAGACTTCGACGGCCGCGTCGGTGAACTTGCTTAATGCTTCGTTGCGGTCCATGGAATTGCCCCTTTTTTCTGTCGCTCCATGGTACTCAAAAGCCGCCTCGGGTCGGTCATTTACAGGCCCATCGCGAGGCCGCCGTCGACCGCAATCACGGCGCCGGTGATGTAGCGGGCCTCGTTACTGGCGAGGAACCCGACAACCCCGGCGATATCACTCGGCTGGCCAATCCGGTCCATGGGGATCATGGCGGCCATGGCGTCCTTGGCGGCGCCCAGGTCACTCGTCATGTCGGTGTCAATCAGCCCCGGGGCGACGACGTTGACCGTAATGCCGCGCGAGGCGACCTCTTTGGCGAGGGCTCGGGCCAGTCCGACGAGGCCGGCCTTGGCGGCGGCGTAGTTGGCCTGACCGGGTACGCCCACGAAGGGACTGATCGATCCGATGAAGATGATCGACCCGGCGCGCTGGCGCACCATGGAGGCCATCGTCGCGCGCGCGCCGTAAAAGGCGCCGTCGAGGTCGGTGGAGAGGACCTCGCGCCATTGGTCATCGGACATCCGCATGGCCAGTCCGTCACGGGTGACGCCCGCGTTCAATACCGCGACCTCGACGGGACCGAATTCGGCGATCGCTGATTTCACGGCGGCGTTCAGCGAAGTGGAGTCCGTGACGTCGACGGCGAAGGTCTTGGCACAACCGCTCGGCGCGTCGCCGGAACGCGACAGTGCGACGACGTGGTCGCCCTGGGCAATGAACCACTCGGCAATCGCCGCGCCGATGCCGCGACTGGCGCCGGTGACGACGACGTGTCGACTCATAGTTCGATCGCTTCGAGTTCGCTCAACGTCGCGGGCGCGAACTGGCGCTCGAACGTACGGATTCGCTTCGTCAGCCCGGTCAAAACGCCACTCGGCGGCATCTCGATCGTGGTGGTCACCGTGTCGGGCAGCGCCAATGTCGCTTCGGAAAACTGGACCGGCGAGGTCAACTGTCGCGATAACAATTCTCGCCACTCGTCGGACGACACGTGGACCGTAGCGTCGACGTTTGAGATGAGGATGGCGTCGGTCGTACCCCACACGACACTCGTCAGTGCTTTATCGAGTTCGTCCTGGGCCGGCGCCATGAGTGGGGAGTGAAACGCACCGCCGACCGGAAGCGGCGTCGCTCGGCGCCAGCCGAGATCCTTGTGTCGAGCGAGCAGGTCGTCCAGGCCCGCGCGCGTCCCGCTCACGACGATCTGTCCGGTGCCATTGATGTTGGCCACCCACACGTCGTCGAGCCCGTCCAGAGCGTCACGGGCAGCGTCGTCACCGCCCATCAACGCGACCATGGAACCTTCGGTCGCCGCCGCCGCGCGCGCCATCGCCGCGCCGCGAACGCCAATCAGTCGAGCGCCGTCTTCGATCGAGAGGAGTCCCGAGGCGACCAGGGCGCTGAATTCGCCGAGGCTGTGGCCGAGCAGGTAGCGAGGTCGGATGCCCCGCTCGACCAGGTCGTAGTAACCGACGATCGATAGGGCGAAGGTCGCGATCTGGGCCCGATCGGTGCGAACAACTTCATCGTCAGAGGCACCGATTAAGAGGGCGGCGACGTCGAGTCGAGCGGCGTCACTGACGCGCGCGAGGATCTCCCAGAATCGAGGGGATTGCCACTCGACGCCGGCGCCGCCACTCAGCGAGCCCTGGCCGGGGAAGAGGGCGACGACGTCGTCGCGAAACGCCAAGGTTGATTGATCAGACATCTTCTAACGGTAACAGCGGGGCTCGACGGTCAGCCGGTTCGGTGGCGTACGCCGAACGTCGAGGTGACGAGTCACGACTGAGCGGACTGATCGTGCGTGATGTCCTGAAGCAGGACTTTCGTGCCCGGAGTGGGACTTGAACCCACACACCCTTTCGAGTAAAGACTTTTGAGGCCTCCGCGTCTGCCGATTCCGCCATCCGGGCTGAGCGAACAACGATAACAGGCAACCTAATGTGGCGAAGGTGAAGGTGACCCTATGGCGACAGGACACGTGGATTCGCTATCCCGTGCGCTCGGCCGCGCAGCACCACGACCAACGCTCGCGACTTTTTCTGGCCGTCGAATTCCAGGGCGTCACCGGCTACGGCGAAGTCGCACCGCAACCGAAGGAACTGAATGGTGACGCCGCAATCGGCGACGTCATCGACGAGGTGCGCATCTTCGTTCTGCCCCAACTCGAACAGATTCTTGCGCGCGAAGGGGACCTCCCGTCCTGGACGAGGGTCGCACGATTCGCCGGATCACGCGCGGCGAGCAACCCGGCCGTGGCGCTGCTCGAGATGGCGTTACTGGACCGAGAGCTACGCGTCGGCGAAACGACCATTGATTCACTCTGGCCCGAGACTTTCGACACGCCACTTCAATCGACGGTCTCGTTGATTGACGACGGTGAGTGGAGCGTCGAAACCGAGGCGGCGCGCGTGCGCGCGAAGGTCTCAGCGGGCGCGCTGAGCGCGACGTCTCTTCGCCGCCTACGCGAGCTTGTGGTGCCCGTGCTGTTGGATTACAACTGCGCGGCCCGCGACGACGCCGGCGTGATTGATCAGGTCCGGCGCATCTCCGAGGTCGCTCACGTGGTAGCCGTCGAACAGCCCTACGCCGTGGGCAACGTCGTCGACACGGCGCGTTTGGCCGCGCAACTGGATGTGCCGATCAGCATCGATGAAGGCGTGCGCAGCGTCCGCGACTTGACGCAGATAGTGCGCTACCAGGCCGCCGAGATCATTTGCGTGAAGCCAGCGCGCGTCGGGGGCCTCGCGAACGCACGAACGATAATCCTCCGGGCCCAGGAGGCGGGACTTCGAGCGTACCTGGGTGGCTTCTTCGAATCGCCCTACGCGCGCCATGTCAACCGAGCGCTCGCGCGCAACTGCGTCGAGGAGCCGAGTGACCTCAACCCCGTCGACGTGGTCACCGAGGGCTATTCACGCGAGGTTGACACCGTGGTCGGTGCCTTTGGCGTGACCCCGGCGGCCGAGATGCTCGAGCGAGGGGCCGTTGTGGTGGACCTCGAGGCGAAGATTTAGACTCTCGCCATGAGTTCGCGCCTGTACAAACGACGACTGGAAGACGTGCAACGTCAACTCAATCAGGCGCGCGAGAGCCTGAACGTCCTCCAAGAACAGGTCATGGTGTGGAACGACGCGCTCGAGGACTCGCGGATCCGCGCGCTGGTTTCTGAGACGCCACTCCAGGCCCACGAGTACGACGATCTCTCTCGCCACGTCGCGGTGGCGAACGCCGAGATGAATCGCCGTGCCGAGGAGGTGCGCGAGCTGCTCGAGGCGCGCGACGAATTGTTGCGCGACTGGACGCCGGAGGACGATCGTGAATAAGCGCGTCGTCATCGCCGACGACGAGTCAATCATCCGACTCGATCTCAAAGAGATCCTCGAAGGTGACGGCTACCTCGTCGTCGGTGAAGCGGCCCGCGGTGACGACGCGCTCACCATGATTCGTGAACTCAAGCCCGACCTGGCGTTGCTCGACGTGAAGATGCCGGGCCTCGACGGCATCGAAGTCGCCAAGGCGCTGATGGGAACGAACACTGTCGTGGTGTTACTCACGGCCTTCAGCCAGCGCTCTCTCATCGAGAGTGCGCGCGACGCCGGCGTCGTCGCCTATCTCGTCAAGCCCTTTCGATCGAGCGAGATCCTGCCCAAGTTGGCCGCGATCTTGTCACCGGCCGCCGAAGAGCGCGACGCCGAGGTGTCAGACGTCGAGGACAAGATCGAAACGCGAGAGATCGTCCAACGGGCCAAGGAGATGTTGATGCAAGAGCGCGGACTCGACGAGCCGGCGGCCTTCGAGATCATCCAGCAGTCGGCGATGCGCGGACGCACGCGCATGCGTGACATCGCTCAACGGATCCTCAAGGGTGAGTTCGTTGGCTGAGGCCGCGACCGACCAGCGCCCCCTGGTGTTGTTGGACGGGATGTCGTTGGCCTTTCGAGCCTTCTTCGCTCTGCCGACCGACATCGCGACCTCCGAAGGACTCGTCACCAACGCCCTGCACGGTTTCGCGGCGATGTTGTTGTCGCTCGTGCGTAGCCAGAATCCTCGGGCGCTGGCCGTCGCCTTCGACCTTTCGGGTGGCACGTTTCGCGACGTGATGGTCGAGGACTACAAGGGCGGACGGTCCGAGACCCCGCCGGAGATCGAGCACCAGTTCGAACTGATCCGCAACCTCTGTGAGGTGTTGCACATCCCCGTGCTCGGCGTGCAGAACTTCGAAGCCGACGACGTGTTGGCCACGCTCGCGACGTGGGGGCGCAACGAGGAGATCCCCGTGGTCGTCGTGACCGGGGACCGCGACGCGTTCCAGTTGGTGGAAGATCCGTACGTGAAGGTCCTTTACAACCGACGCGGCGTCTCGGACTACTCGCTCTACGACGAAACCGGAATCTTTGAGCGCTGCGGCATTGAGTCGAGTCGCTATCCGTTGCTCGCGGCCCTTCGCGGAGATACTTCCGACAACCTGCCCGGTGTTCCGGGAGTGGGGGAGAAGACGGCGGCCAAGCTCTTCGCGCAGTACCGCGACATGGACGATCTGTACGCCCACCTGGGCGATCTGACACCCAAACTCCGCGAGAATCTCGCCACCTTCGAAGAACGCGCGCGCAATAACGAGAAGGTCATGATGCTCATCCGTGACGTGCCGCTCGATTTCACTTTGCACGACATCACTCTCGGTGGCTGGAATCGTTCGGAGATCGACGCCTTCTTCGACCGCTTCGAGATGAATCAGATGCGCACCCGTTTTGGTCAAATCATGAAGGAGGGACTGTTGGGCGAAGCGGGCGAGACCTCCGCGCCGTTGATTGAAGCGACCGTCGCGAAGAAGACGGCGACCGCCAAAACGCTGAAGGTGGCCAAGTCGCTCGACGAAGTATTGGCCTCCACCACGACGCCCGTCGTGGCCTATCGCCACACTCGAGCGGCGGTTCTCGACGCCGAAACGGGATTGGTGGCACTTTGTGAACTCGATGACGCCATCGACGCCTTCGCCACGCTCGCACCGTGCGGTCACGATCTCAAGGCGCTGTACCGCGCGGCGGCGAGCGACGATCGCGTGATGCTCGAGCCGGCCGATGACACGGCGATCATGGCGTTCTTGCTCGACGCCAACAGCGGCCGCTACGACCTCGCCGAAGTTGCGCAACGGTTCCTCGGTGAACCAATCGTCGACACGTCGCCGTCACTATTCGATTCGACGACCAGTGACGAGACCTTGACCTACGAGGTGGCTCTCATCGCGCGGCTTCGCGAACATCTCCACGCCGAGATCAATCAATGGGAGCTGAACTTCGTCTACGAACAGATCGAGCTGCCGCTCGTGATGGTGCTCGGTCTGATGGAAGCTCGCGGCATTCGCGTCGACGTCGAACTACTGCGCACGATTGCCAAGGAGTTCACGGAAGAGGCGGCGTTGCTGGATACGCAGATCCAGAAGGTCGCCGGGCACGAGTTCAAAGTCAACTCACCCCAGCAACTACAGACGGTCCTCTTCGACGAGATGGGACTCACGGCGGTGAAGAAGATTAAGTCGGGCTACTCGACCGACGCGTCGAGTCTCGAAGCGATCCAAGACGAACACAAGATCGTCCCCCTCATCCTTCGCTACCGCGAGGTCGAGAAGTTGCGCGGCACCTACGGTGCCCCGCTCATCGACGCGGTCCAAGCCGACGGTCGGATCCACGCGACGTTCCATCAGATGGTGGCGCGCACCGGGCGACTCTCCTCGGACGGACCGAACCTGCACAACATTCCGGTGCGCTCCAAAGAAGGACGTCGCCTGCGCTACGCCTTCTTGCCGAGCGAGGGGTGGGAACTCGCGGTCTCGGACTACAACCAGATCGAACTACGCATCCTGGCGCACCTCTCCCAGGACTCCGGACTGCTCGCGGCCTTCGCCTCGAATCAAGACGTGCACCGCACGATCGCCGCGTCGGTCTTTGGCTGTGCGCCGGCCGACGTACTCCCCGAGCAGCGCGAACAGGCCAAGGCCGTCTCCTACGGGCTCGCCTACGGCATGGAGGCCTTCGGACTGAGCCGTCGTCTCGGCGTGCCCGTGAGCGTCGCTAAGGAGATAATGGACAAGTACTTCTCGGGCTTCCCGTCGCTGCGCGCCTACATGGACCAGACAATCAAGGACATTCGCGCGAAGGGTTACTCGCGCACGGAATTCGGCCGCATCCGTCCCTTCCCGGATATCGCGACCGCCACCGGACCGCAGCGCCAGGCGGCCGAGCGTCAGGCCATGAACTCCGGCATCCAGGGACTGGCGGCCGACATCTTCAAGTCGGCACTCGTTCGCTTGGACCGTCAACTGCGCGCCGAGGGCCTGCAGGCGCGACTCATCCTCCAGGTGCACGACGAAGTCCTCGTCGAGGCGCCGAATGAAGAGAAAGGTCGCGTCGAGGCCGTGATCCTCGACGCGCTGACGAACGCCGCGTCACTCAGTGTCCCCCTAGAGGTCACCCTGCATTGGGGTGAGAACTGGGCCGCCGCCAAGGGCTAATTGGCGCCTTGCTAGCATTACCTACTGGGTTTGCACCGGAGACCCAATCCCTATTGCCTAGCTGACCCCGGTGTGGTCTGTGAAAGAAGTACGCATGTCGGACGGCACCAGCCTCCTCTCCTCCCAGCAGATGGGAACCTTTGACGAAGACGGAAATTACGTTCCGCGCGTCATCACCGAAGACAACATGGTCGGCACCGACCTCGCCACCCTCGTCGGGGACAGCGTCCTCGAGTTCGAAGACGGTGACTTGGTCACCGGCACCGTGGTCAAGATTGACCACGACGAAGTCCTGCTCGACATCGGCTTTAAGTCCGAGGGCGTCATCCCGGCGCGCGAGCTCTCCATCCGTAACGACGTCGATCCCTCTGAAATCGTCTCGATTGGCGACCGGGTCGAATGCCTGGTCCTGCAAAAAGAGGACAAGGAGGGACGACTGGTCCTCTCCAAGAAGCGCGCCCAGTACGAAAAGGCGTGGAGCAACATCGAAGAGCTGAAGAACCGCGACGAGGTCGTGAAGGGCGTCGTCATCGAAGTCGTGAAGGGCGGTCTCATTGTCGACATCGGTCTTCGTGGCTTCTTGCCCGCGTCCCTCGTCGAACTGCGTCGCGTGCGCGAACTCCAGCCCTACATCGGCAAGACCGTCGAGGCCAAGATCATCGAACTCGACCGCAACCGCAATAACGTCGTGCTGTCGCGCCGCGCCTGGCTCGAAGAGACCCAGAAGGAACAGCGCGGTGACTTCCTGTCGAACCTCAAGCCGGGCGAGCGCCGCCACGGCGTCATCTCCTCGGTCGTCAATTTCGGCGCCTTCGTGGACCTGGGCGGCATGGACGGACTCATTCACGTCTCCGAGCTCAGTTGGAAGCACATCGATCACCCGAGCCAGGTCGTCGCCGTCGGTGACGAAGTGGACGTGGAAGTTCTCGACGTCGACTTCTCCAAGGAGCGCATCTCGCTCTCGCTGAAGGCCACGCAGTCCGACCCGTGGCAGGTCTTCGCCGACAGCCACTCGGTCGACCAGCTGGTCTACGGTCGAGTCACCAAGCTCGTGCCCTTCGGCGCCTTCGTCCAAGTGGGCGAGGGAATCGAGGGACTCGTGCATATCTCAGAGATGGCCGCACACCACGTCGAATCTCCCGACCAGGTCGTCACCGCCGGTGAGGAACTGTGGGTCAAGATCATCGAACTGGACACCGCGCGTCGTCGCATCAGCCTCTCGATCAAGCAGGCCGCCGAAGGTGGCGAGGTCTCCGAGGAGTACCGTGAGGCCTTCGGCTCTCACGCCTACGACAACGAGGGCAACTACATCGGTGCCATCGAGTACGGCGAGTTCACGCCGGAGACCGAGGCGCAGGCCGCCTGGGCCGAGTACGCCGTCGAAGTCGCGCCGAAGTCGAGCGAGGGCGAAGAGCCACCCACATCAGAGATCGAGATCATCGACACCGTGAACGCGGCCGAGGACGCCGAGACACCAGCCGACGATGCCGAGACACCAGCCGACGATGCCGAGACACCAGCCGACGAATAGTCGGCTAGCCCTCCAACACGGTGGGCGTCGTGGATTTGTGGTGAATCGTCAACGGGTAGTGACACGAGACCATGTGCTTCGGCGCGACCTCTTGGGGCAGCGGCTCCTCGTCGGCGCACTTCTGAGTCGCGTTCGGGCACCTCGTGCGGAAACGACAACCGCTCGGTGGGTTCATTGGGCTCGGCGGCTCGCCCTCGAGGACCTGAGAGTGCATCGGCGAGTCGGGGTCGGCTTCCAGTGCGGCGCCGAGCAAGAACTCGGTGTACGGATGGGCCGGTGACTCATAGAGCGTATCGGCCGGTCCAATCTCACAGATCTTGCCGAGGTACATGACCGCGACGCGGTCACTGACGTTCTTCACGACCGCCAAGTCGTGGGCGATGAAGAGCAGGGTGAGACCGTATTCGGCCTTCAAATCCTCGAGCAGGTTCAGGATCTGAGCCTGGATCGAGACATCGAGGGCCGAGACCATCTCGTCGCAGATGAGGAGTTTGGGACGCATCGCGAGTGAACGCGCGATCGAGATCCGTTGGCACTGGCCACCGGAGAACTGACGGGCGTAGCGGTTGCCGTAGACCGAGGGGTCGATTCCGACCTTGCTCAAGAGATCACTGATCAGCGTGTCGCGTTCGACGCCGGTCACGGTCTTCCAGCAGTCCAGCGGCTCGGCAACGATGTCCTTGACGCGTCGGCGAGGGTTGAGCGAACTGATCGGGTCCTGGAAGATCATCTGCATGCGCGTGCGCGCGCTGCGAAGAGCCTTGCCCGACTCCTTCGTGATGTCCACGCCCTCGAGTTCGACGGTTCCCTTGGAGGGTTCGACGATGCGCATCAGCGCCTTGCCGGTCGTCGACTTGCCGCAGCCGGACTCGCCGACGAGCCCGAGGGTTTCGCCTTCGTAGATCTCGAAGCTCACCCCGGCGACCGCGCTGACGGCGTGGCCGTGGACGTAGAACGTCACCTCGAGATCGGTGACGCTTAACAGTGGCGTGCGTTCGTCGGTCACGACAGTGTCGCTTCGGAGTTCACGGGTAGCGGATTCCAACAGGCGAAGGTGTGACCGGGTTCGATCGACGGCTGCAACTCGGGGCGTACCAGGTGGCACTGATCGGTCGCGTACTTACAGCGCGGCGCGAAACTGCACCCGGGTGAGAGGTTCAAGAGGTTCGGCGGGCGCCCGGGGATCGTTACCAAGCGGGTGTGGCTCTTGTTGGAGACCTTGGGCGAGCTCTCCAGCAGGGCTCGCGTGTAGGGCATGCGGTGATGGTGGAAGACGTCGCGCGTCGTGCCCGTTTCAACGATCCGACCGGCGTACATCACGGCGATGCGCGACGTTCTCGTCGCCACGACGCCGAGGTCGTGAGTCACCAGGATGACCGACATCTTCAGCCGTTCCTTCAACTCATCGAGCAGGTTCAGAATTTGGGCCTGAATCGTGACGTCGAGGCCCGTCGTCGGCTCGTCGGCCATCAGCAACTTCGGTGAACATGCCAAGGCGATGGCGATCACCACGCGCTGGCGCATGCCGCCCGAGAGCTGACCGGGATAGGCGTGGTAACGCTGTACGGGCGAAGGGATACCGACCAACTCCAGCAATTCGATGGCGCGAGCCTTGGCGTCCTTTCGATTCATTCCGAGTCGCACACGCAGCGCCTCATCGATCTGTTTGCCGATGCGCATGACCGGGTTGAGCGAGGTCATTGGATCTTGGAAGACCATGGCGACTTCGGTGCCCCAGATGGTCCGTTTCTCGTTCTCACTCGAGCCGACGACTTCGAAGCCGTCGATGATGGACGAACCGGTCACGGTCGTGTTGACTCGCGGTTGCAATCCCATGATCGTGCGCGATAGCACCGTCTTGCCGGATCCCGATTCACCGACGATGCCGAGGGTCTCGTTGCGATCGAGGTCGAACGAGACGTGCGCCACGGCGGTGAGTTCGCCACCGGCGGTCGCAAACGTCGTCGTCAGGTCCTTGACGACCAGCAGCTTTTCGTCGCTCATAGCTTCACCTCAGTGACGTCAAAGTGTGAGCGAATGCGGTCGCCGATGAAATTGAGGGCGATGAGGAAGAGACAGAGGGCTAGCGACGGGAAGAACGCCAGCCATACGTTCTGGGTTAAGACGGTACGCGCCTCGTTGATCATGTTGCCCCAGCTCGGAGTCGGGGGATTGACCGAGAGACCGAGGAACGCCAGCGCTCCCTCGAGGGTAATAACGGTGGCCACGCCGATCAGGAAGAACGAGACGGCGATGGGGGCGATGTTGGGCAAGAGCTCCCTCATCAGGATCCTTCGGTCGGTCGCACCTTGTACTTTGGCCGCGATGACGTAGTCCTTGGTCGCCACGCTCAAGGTGGCTGTTCGAATGACGCGGTAGACCAACGGGATCGACGCGATGCCGATCACCACGATGATCTTGAACAACGAGCGAGGCGTCCAGAAGGAGAGTACGGCGATCGTGGCGATAATCGCGGGGAAGGCCAACAAGACGTACATGACGGTCGTGAGGATCGCGTCGAAGCGACCGCGTCGGTACGCCGCCAACATCCCCAACGGGGCGCCGATGCCGAAGCCGATCAAGATCGCGCCGATACCGACCGTGATCGAGACCCGCGATCCATAGACCACGCGAGAGAAGATGTCTCGCCCGAGGTCGTCCGTGCCGAAGAGGTGGTGGATCCCCGGTCCGACGTTGACGGCGTTGAAGTTGCCGATCAGGGGATTGGGCAGCGGCAGGAGGTTGGCGAAGATGGCGCCGAAAACGTTGAGACCGACCCAGCCGACGCAGATCCAGAAGAACAGACCGAGCGGTTCGCCCGGTTCCTCCTTGATCCCCAGGGCCGAAAGGACCTGTTCGTCGAGGGCGCGGTTACTCACGGCTGATCCTCGGATCGACAATATTGACGATGAAATCGAAGAAGAAGTTGATGGCCACCACCAAGACTGACACGGTGAGAACGATGCCCTGCACGACGAGGAAGTCGCTTTCGTTGATCGCCAGGATCAGCGTGTAGCCGAGTCCCGGTATCTGCAATAAGTACTGCACCACGAACCCCGCCGCTAAGAGCCCGCCAATGTTGACACTGGCCGCTCCGAGGAGCGCCACCGAGGAGGGGCGAAACGCGTGGCGCCACATGATGCGTCGCTGGCTGAGTCCCTTGGAGCGCGCCATCGTGATGAACTCTTCTTGCAAGGTCGCGATGAGGTCGCTGCGTAAGACCCGGTAGTAGACCACGTAACTGACCGTGGCGAGCGTGACCGCCGGTAATGAGAGGCTCTCTAAATTGGTGATCCAGTCGGTTCCGAACGACACGTAGGCCGACGGACCGGTGGCGGAAACGCCCAGCTTGATGGAGACGAAGAGTACCAGGACCACGATCAAGATGTAGGGCGGAATCGACAGCAGAGTGAAACTCGTCGCGCCGAGGACCCGGTCGATGATGCCGTCGGGCTTGCGGGCCGAGCGCATGGCCGTCGGAATGGCCGCGGCAAAGGCCATGATCTGACTGATGATAATGATCTCGGCGTCGATGGGCAGGGCCGATCGAATTACCGACGAGACCTTCGTCTGGGAGATGAAGGAGATGCCCAGATTGCCATGAAGGATGTTGCCGAGCCACACGAAGTACTGGAGGTAAATCGGCTTGCTCAGGCCGAGCTGTTTGTAGAGGATGGCCTTGGCCTCGGGCGTGGCACCAAAACCGAGGATGACGGTGGCCGGGTTACCCGGCAGTAGGTGGATCAGGTAGAAACTTCCCACCGAAATGACGAAGACAATGCCGACCAGCAGCATCAGTCGTTTCGTCAAATATCTGAGCACTTTCCCCCCTGGTGAGACTGTTATGACATTACTCAACCCCACCAGCGACCAAGGACCACCCCACTGCCCCGAGTTGGCGTGTGACAGCGTCTGACTACCGTGGAACGGTGAAAAGAATTGTCATCGCCGGTGGCATCGGAGCGGGAAAGTCCGCAGTGGCTGATCACCTTCGGGACTTGGGTTTCAGCGTCGTGGACGCCGACGACGTGGCCCACGACGTCACCTCGCCCGGCAGTCCCACGCTCTCGGCGCTGGTCGACGCGTTCGGCAGTGCCGTCTTGGACGCCGAGGGCTCGCTCGACCGGGCGTTCGTCGCCGAAGTCGTGTTCCATGACGCCGCGACGCTTCGCCGATTGAATGCAATAACCCATGGGCCGATCGGCATCGAGATCGTTCGACGGCTCGACGAGGCCGACGGCGAGGCGGTCTTTGCCGCAATTCCTCTCTTTCGACCGGAGCACCGTGCCGCCTTCTCGCTCGACGCGGTGTGGTCGGTGCAAGTGTCGCCGGAGACCGCGATTCGACGGCTGATTGACGGACGGGGATTCAGGGAAGCCGATGCCCGGGCCCGGTTGGCGAATCAAATGAGTAACGACGAGCGAGCGGCGTTGGTCGATCGGGTGCTGTGGAACGAAGGAACGCTCGACGAACTCTACGCCGAACTCGATGCGGCGCTTCATGCGACGGGGCTGTCGCGTGGATAAGTTCCTGGTCGAATCGCCGTTCCAACCGGCCGGTGATCAACCCCAGGCGATAGCGCAACTGGCGCAGGGCGTCGAGGACGGCCTTCGTTACCAGACCTTGGAAGGCATCACCGGCAGCGGCAAGACCGCGACGATTGCCTGGCTTATCGAGCACGTGCAGCGCCCGACGTTGATCTTGGAGCCGAACAAGTCGCTGGCCGCGCAGTTGGCGTCGGAGTTGAAGGAGATGCTGCCCCAGAACCGCGTGGAGTTCTTCGTCTCCTACTACGACTACTACCAGCCGGAAGCCTACGTCCCTCGAACTGACACGTTCATTGAGAAGGACAGTTCGGTGAACGAGGAGATCGATCGGCTGCGACACGCCGCCACGTCGTCGCTCCTCACGCACCGTGACACGATCGTCGTGGCCTCGGTGTCGTGCATCTACGGTCTCGGTTCGCCGCTCGAGTACCGCGAGCGGATGTTGCAGCTCGAAGTCGGCGACACGTTCGACCAACGCGCGTTGCTGCGTCGACTCGTCGAGATGCAGTACAACCGTAACGAACTGGTGCTCGATCGCGGCACGTTCCGGATGAAGGGTGACACGCTCGAGATCCAACCGGCCTACAGCAACGAGGCGATTCGTGTCTCGTTCTTCGAGAACGTCATCGAAGAGGTTTCGTTCTTCAACCCGATGACCCAGGAGAGCCGCGGCAAGGTGAAGGAGTTCACGCTGTTCGCGGCGTCGCACTACGCCACCAGCGCCGCGACCCTGCAGCGCGCCTGTCGGGGCATTGAGGACGAACTCCAGACGCAACTCGCCAAGTTCCAGTCCGAAGGTAAGTTGCTCGAGGCCCAGCGGCTGCGTTCGCGCACCGAACACGACCTTGAGATGCTCGAGCAGACGGGTTTTTGTGCGGGCATCGAGAACTACAGCGCCCACCTCGACGGCCGAAAGCCGGGGGAGCGGCCCTACACGTTGCTCGACTACTTCCCCGAGGACTACCTCGTCGTGATCGACGAGTCGCACGTCGCCGTGCCCCAAGTCCGCGGTCAGTACGCCGGGGACCGTTCACGCAAGGAAACGCTGGTCGAACACGGGTTCCGGCTGCCGTGCGCGCTGGACAATCGACCGCTCAACTTCGACGAGTTCATGGAGTTGGTTCCCCAGATGGTCTTCGTCTCGGCGACACCGGGGCCGTTTGAGTTGGAGCACAGCGACCAGATCGTCGAACAGGTGATCCGCCCGACCGGACTGCTCGACCCCGTCGTGACGGTCGTACCGACGAAGAACCAGATCGACGACCTGCGCACGCGCCTCGACGTCGTCATCGCGCGCAACGAGCGCGTCTTGATCACGACGTTGACCAAGCGCATGGCCGAAGACCTGACCAACTTCCTCACCAAGGCCGGCTACCGCGTGCAGTACTTGCACAGCGACATCGATACGATCCAGCGCATCGAGATCCTTCGCTCGTTGCGACTGGGCGAGTTCGACATCCTGGTCGGGATCAACCTCTTGCGCGAGGGACTCGACCTGCCCGAGGTCTCCCTGGTCGCGATCCTGGACGCCGATAAAGAGGGCTTCTTGCGATCGCGCAGTGCCCTGATCCAGACGATCGGGCGCGCCGCGCGCAACTCCAACGGCCAGGCCATCCTTTACGCCGACCGGATGACCGACTCGATGCGCGCCGCGATTTCACTCACCGAACGACGGAGAATGCTCCAGATTGAGTACAACCACGAGCACGGCATCGAGCCGACGACGGTCATGAAGAACGTGGCCGACATCCTCGGTCGACTGCGCTCCGAGACGATGCCCGAGCCGGCCAACAAGGTCCACGGCGTCTCGTCGCTCGAGGACATGCTGCCCGATGACCTCTCCTTGGAGATCGCCCGGGTGGAAAAGGCGATGTTGCTCGCCGCCGGGGAATTGCGCTTCGAAGAGGCGGCGGCACTTCGTGACGTACTCCACTCCCTACAGCGTCAGGGCATGATTTCGTCACTCGACGAACTGGTCCTCGATGCCTGACCGGTAGATTCCCTTTATGTCTTCGACTATCCGGGTGCAGGGCGCTCGCGTCCACAATCTCAAGAACCTCTCGGTCGAGATCCCGCGCGACCAGTTGGTCGTCTTCACCGGTCTTTCGGGATCGGGCAAGTCCTCACTGGCTTTTGACACGATTTACGCCGAGGGTCAGCGCCGCTACGTCGAGAGCCTCTCGGCCTACGCCCGCCAGTTCCTCGGCCAGATGGACAAGCCCGACGTGGACTTCATCGAGGGCCTGTCGCCGGCCATCTCGATCGACCAGAAGACGGCGTCGCGCAACCCGCGCTCGACCGTCGGCACCGTCACCGAGATACACGACTACCTGCGACTGCTGTTCGCGCGAATCGGTATCCAGCACTGTCCGAACTGCGGCAAGGTCGTCACGCGTCAGACACCTCAGCAGATTGTCGACCAGGTGCTCGCGCGCGCCAACGACGAACGGTTCTTGGTCCTGGCGACGGTCGTCGAAGGGCGAAAGGGTGAGTACAGCACGCTGTTGGGCGAGCTCGCGGCCCAGGGCTTTTCGCGAGCGCGCGTCGACGGCGTCGTGATCGAACTCGCCGAACGTGAGTCCCTGACCCTCGCGCGCTACGAGAAACACACGATCGACGTGGTGCTCGACCGATTGAGCGTGAAGAGCTCGAATCGCCAGCGACTCACCGAGTCGGTGGAGGCCGCACTGAAGCTGACGCGGGGACTGGTCTCGTTCCTCTTCGTCGACGGCGACGAGCTGGTGCAGTTCTCCGAGAAGATGGCGTGCAACGACTGCGGATTGAGTTTCTCTGAACTGGCGCCCAGGGACTTCTCCTTCAACTCGCCCTACGGCGCGTGTCCGGTCTGCACCGGACTCGGGACCCGCTTCGAGGTCGATCCCGAGCTGGTCATCCCCGACGGCACGCTCTCGCTCCGTGAGGGCGCGCTCGCGCCGTGGGCCGGAGTGCGCTTCAAGTACTTCGCCCGGTTGATCGACGGGATCGCCGCTCTGGGTGAGTTCGACGTCGACACGCCGTGGAAGAAACTGCGACCCAAGGACAAGAAGCTAGTCCTCTACGGAGTCGAGAAGCGCTCGGTGCCGGTCAAGTACCGCAACCGCTACGGCAAGGTTCGCACCTACGACACCACGTACGCCGGCATCGTCGATTGGCTCGAGCGCAAGCGCAACGAGGCCGACGGCGACTGGTCGCGCGAACAGGCCGAGCAGTACATGCGCGAGGTCGAGTGCCGCACGTGCCACGGGCAGCGCCTCAAGCCTGAGATCCTCGCGGTCAAGGTGCACGGACACAACATCGCCCAGGTGAACTCGATGACCATCGACGAGGCAATCGACCTCTTCGCCAAGCTCAAACTCACGAAGCGCGAGGAGACGATCGCGCGTCGGGTCGTCAAAGAGATCGTCGAGCGGCTCACGTTCTTGATCGACGTGGGACTGGATTACCTGACGCTCTCTCGAGCGTCGGCGACGCTGTCCGGCGGCGAGGCCCAGCGGATCCGCCTCGCCAGTCAGATCGGCAGCTACCTCGTCGGTGTGCTCTACGTCTTGGACGAGCCGTCGATCGGGCTGCACCAGCGCGACAACCGACGTCTGATCGCGACGCTCGAGCGACTGCGCGACCTCGGCAACTCGGTGATCGTCGTCGAACACGACGAGGAGACCATCCGCCTGGCCGACTTCATCGTCGACATCGGTCCGGGGGCCGGTGAGTTCGGTGGTCGGGTCGTGCACGCCGGTACCTACAAGGAGCTGCTCGAGAACACCGAGTCATTGACGGGACAGTATCTATCCGGTGAGAAGTCGATACCGATTCCCGCCAACCGGCGCACGGGCGACGGCAAGAAACTGACCATCAAGGGCGCGCGCGCGAACAACCTGCAGAACCTGACGGTGGACCTGCCGCTCGGTGACTTCGTGGCCATCACCGGGGTCTCGGGATCGGGCAAGTCCACGTTGATCAACGGCATCTTGCTGGCGTCCCTCGAGCACCAGATCAATCGCGCCAAGACCACGTCGATGGAGCACGACACGATCACCGGCGTCGCCAACATCGACAAGGTCGTCGCGGTCGACCAGCAGCCGATCGGGCGCACCCCGCGCTCGAACGCGGCGACGTACACCGGAGTCTTTGACAAGATCCGCAAGCTCTTCGCCGACACCCAAGAGGCCAAGGTTCGCGGCTATCAGCAGGGACGCTTCTCCTTCAACGTGAAGGGCGGGCGCTGCGAGACCTGCGCCGGCGACGGCACCATCAAGATCGAGATGCACTTCCTGCCCGACGTCTACGTGAACTGCGAAGTCTGCAACGGCGCGCGCTACAACCGCGAGACCTTGGAGATCCGTTATCGCGGTAAGTCGATCGCCGACGTCTTGAACATGCCGGTCGCCGAGGCCCTGACCTTCTTCGAGCGCCAACCCACCATCCTGCGCCACATCCAGAGCCTGTCCGACGTCGGTCTCGGCTACGTGCGACTCGGCCAACCCGCGCCGACGTTGTCCGGGGGCGAAGCCCAACGCGTCAAGTTGGCGACGGAACTGGCCCGGCGTCCCACCGGTCACACGCTCTACGTCTTGGATGAACCAACGACGGGACTACATTTCGAAGACGTCAAGCGTCTCTTGGAGGTCCTGCATCGCCTGGTCGACCAGGGCAACACCGTGCTCGTGATCGAGCACAACCTCGACGTCGTGAAGACCGCCGACTGGGTCATCGACCTGGGTCCCGAGGGCGGACGTCGGGGCGGGAAGATTGTCGGCGAGGGCACGCCCGAAGAGATTGCGATGCTGCCGAGCGCGACCGGGATGGTCCTGAAGGAGTCGCTGGCAGCGCACGGACGTCGCTAGTGTTCGCGCGTCCCTCGGGCATCCCACGCCAGAGCGGCTGCTACCTCTTTCGAAACGCCCACGGCCAGGTGATCTACGTGGGCAAGGCGCTGTCCCTGGCGTCGCGTCTCGGGAGCTACTTCCAGCGCCCCGACGCTCTGACGCACAAGACCCAGGCGTTGATGGCCGAGGCGACGTCGGTCGAGTGGATCGTCACGCCGACCGAGCTCGACGCCCTGGTCCTCGAGAATGAACTGATCAAGGACAATCAGCCGCGCTACAACATGCGCCTGAAGGACGACAAGAGTTTTCCCTACGTCGCCCTCGACACCCGCGTCGAATTCGCGGCGCCGTATTTGACGCGCGGGAAGCACGTGAAAGGGGTTCGCTACTTCGGTCCGTTCGTCGACGTGCGCGCCCTTCGAACGACGATGGACGAGCTGATCCAGGCTTTCCCGCTGCGCTCGTGCACCAAGCACAAGTACAACTACCACCAGCGCATCGGTCGCCCCTGTCTGCTCTTTGACATTGGCAAATGTTCGGGGCCGTGCGTGGGCGCGATCGAACCCGAGGGGTACGCGCAACTCGTGGCGTCGTGGGCGAGGTTCTTCGACGGTGACGTGCGCCAACTGCGCGGCCTCTTGCAGCGACAGATGCACGAGGCCTCGGAAAAGAAGCACTACGAAGCGGCCGCCAAGGCCCGTGACGGACTCGAGGCCCTCGAACGCGCGGCCAGCGTGCAGAACGTCGTGCTGGACGACCACTCCAATCTCGACGTCCTGGCGGTCGCGAGTGACGGCGGTCGTGCGGCGGTCGTGCGCTTTCGCGTGCGCTTCGGGCGGGTCATCGGACGCACGGTGCACCTGATCGACCGCTCGATGGACGAGGACGACGCCGAGATCCTCGAGAGCGTCTTGACCGATATGTACGACGTCGCCGACTCGGTGCCGTCGGTCGTGCTCGTCCCCAGTGAAGAGGCGGCCACACCCCTGATGCGCGAGTACTTGGTGGAACTGCGCGGGCGCCCCGTGGACGTCACCGCCCCGCAACGCGGCAAGCGCCGTCGCGCCGTTGAGCTCGCGTGCCACGACGCCCTCAGCGTCATCAACCGCGATTCGCTACGGCGCCAGAGCGACCACAACGTGCGGGCCCGGGCGCTCCAAGAACTCGGCGCCGCACTGTCGCTCGAGCAACCGCCCTTTCGTATCGAATGTTTCGACATGAGCCACCTCCAGGGCACCAACTACGTCGGCTCGATGGTCGTGTTCGAGGACGGCCTGGCGAAGAAGAGCGACTATCGACACTTCAACGTGAAAGAGGTCCTCGGCAACGACGACGTCGGCGCCATGGAAGAGGTCGTGCGACGCCGACTCAACTACTGGAATGACGAACAGGGTGCCACGAAGTTCCGTCGCGCCGACCTCATCATCATCGACGGCGGACTCCCGCAACTGCACGCCGCGCAGAAGGCCGCCGCCACGCTGGGTCTTCAAGACCAAGTCGAGTTCACCGCGCTCGCCAAGCGTGAGGAGTTGCTGTACCGACCGGGATCGAGCCTGCCGATCGCGCTCGAGCGCGGTTCGGAGTCGCTGTATCTCGTTCAACGCGTGCGCGACGAGGCCCACCGATTCGCCATAACCTTCCACCGCTCCAAGCGCGGCAAGTCCATGGTCGCCTCTTCACTCTCGGGAATCGAGGGTCTCGGCCCGGCGCGGCGCGAACGTCTGCTTGGCGTCTTCGGTTCACTCGACGCGCTGCGACAGGCGACACTCGATGAATTCGAGGCCCTCGCGTGGCTGCCCGGTGACGTGGCGCGAAGGCTCTACGATCATCTGCAGGCGCCAGCCCAACCCAAACCGACCAAGGGGAGCGACGATGAGTGAGGTCTTGTTGGTCACCGGGATGTCGGGGGCTGGACGTTCGACCGTCTCGGCCGCTCTGGAGGACATCGGCTGGTTCGTCATCGACAACATGCCGATCGAACTGATCGCGCGCGTCGGTGAACTCGCGATCAGCGGATCGCGCGAATACGCCGGGGTGGCCTTCATCGTCGGGCGTTCCGGCGGCGTGCAGACCGATGACTGGCTCGGGGTCGAGCGTGAACTGCGCCAGCTCCACGAGAACGCCAAGATCCTCTTCCTGGACGCGCCGGACGATGTGCTCATTCACCGCTTCGAGGGCAATCGCCGCCGTCACCCCTTCGAGGCCGCCACATTGGCCGAATCCATCATTGGCGAGCGCGCCCTGTTGCAGTCCATTCGCGACGGCGCCGATCTGGTGATCGACACCGGTTCGATCAACGCGAACCAACTACGGTCACGAATCGTCGAGACGTTCACGGAGATGGCCGGCTTCGGCTCGTTGCGCGTGTCGCTCGTCTCCTTCGGCTACTCCAACGGCCTGCCGCGCGACGTCGACCTCGTCTTTGACTGTCGCTTCTTGCCCAATCCCTACTGGATCGAGGAACTGCGTCCGCTCTCGGGACTGGACGAGCCGGTGGCGACCTACGTGCTCAATCAGGAGGCGGCGCAGCATTTCCTCTCCGACGTCGTGACGATGTTGGAATGGCAGATTCCGGAGTTCCAGAAGGAGGGCAAGTCGTACCTCTCGGTCGCGATCGGCTGCACCGGGGGACGACACCGTTCGGTCGCGATCGCCGAGGAGTTGCGTGACCGACTCCACATCGAACACGCCGTCTTCCACCGCGATATTGCTCGATGAGGGTCGTCGTGCTCGAGGTCATTGAGCGCGGACGTCATCCTCTTTGGCCCGGGGTCGCTCTTCACCAGCGTCCGGGCGGCCTGGATCGTGCCGGGCGTGACCCGAGCCCTCGCCGGGACGAACGCGAAGGAGATCTACCTGGCGAACCCGCACGAACAGATTCTCGAAACTGAGCGGTACCCGCTCGAGGACCACGTGGACGCGCTGATCCGTCATGGTGTCGTGGCGAACGTCGTGCTCGGATCGCTGTTCGCAGTTCGCGGGACAGCAGTGTTCACTGGCCGTTCACAGTGCGGAGCTCTCCGGGAGAAATGGCATGGTCCACGATGTGCAAAAATTGGATGAAGCGGTAATCGCCGAAGCGCGATAGCGACGCCGACGACCAGAGGAGCAGTAGTGGCAATACGCGTGGCAATCAATGGGTTTGGACGCATCGGTCGGGGATTCCTTCGCGCGTCGTTGTCGAACCCCGACATCGACGTCGTCGCGGTGAACGACCTCACTTCACCCGAAGTCAACGCGCACCTTCTGCGCTACGACTCAACTCAGGGCAGCCTGGACGTCCCGGTCGCGATCACCAACGACGGCATGATCGTTGGATCAAAGACCATCAAGGTGCTCGCCGAACGCAACCCGGCCGAACTGCCGTGGGGCGAACTGAACGTCGACGTCGTGATCGAGTCGACCGGCCGTTTCACGACTCGCGAGAGCGCCGCCCAACACCTCAGCGCCGGCGCGCGCAAGGTCATCATCTCGGCCCCGGGGACCGACGTCGACGCCACGTTCGTGATCGGCGTCAACGAGGACTCGTACGACCCCGCGACGCATGACGTCGTCTCGAACGCCTCGTGCACGACGAACTGCTTCGTGCCGATGGTGAAGGTGCTCGATGACGCCTTCGGCGTGACGACCGGTCTCATGACGACGATCCACGCCTACACCAACGACCAGAACCTCCTGGACCTCGAGCACAAGGACCTGCGTCGCGCTCGCGCGGCCGCGATCAACATCGTGCCCGCCTCGACCGGTGCGGCGCGCGCCACGAGCCTGGTCCTCGCCTCCATGAAGGGCCGCCTCGACGGCACGTCACTGCGCGTGCCGGTGCCGGTGGGCAGCATCACCGACTTCACGGCGATCGTCTCCTCGACCACCGTCGAAGCGGTGAACGCGGCCTTTCGCACCGCCGCCGAGGGCCCGCTGAAGGGCGTGCTCGTCTACACCGACGACTACATTGTCTCGTCGGACATCGTCGGCACGCCGGCCTCGTGCACCTTCGACTCGTTGATGACCATCGTGCAGCCGATCGACGACCGGCAGAGCCTGGTGAAGATCTTCGGTTGGTACGACAACGAGTGGGGCTACTCGAACCGACTGGTGGACCTCGCCGTCCACATCGGGAAATAGCGGTGAGCGGAGCACTCCCGTCCTACGATCGCTGGGGGAGTCTCAAGGGCAAACGGATCCTGGTTCGCGTCGACTTCAACACGCCGGTCGCCGAGGTTGACGGCCGTCTCGAGGTCACCGACGACTTTCGCATCCGCGCCACCCTGCCGCTCTTCGAGGAACTCCTGTCGCGCGGCGCGCTCGTCGTCGCCTGCACACACTTCGGTCGCCCGCACGGCCAGGTCATCGAGAAATACAGCGTCGAGCCGGTGCGACGTCGACTGAACGAACTCTGTCGCGACGTCGAGTTATTGGAGAACCTGCGTTTCAACCCGGGCGAGGAGGGCAACGACCCCGAGTTCGGTGCCTCGTTAGTCGCCGGCATCGACTACTACATCAACGAAGCGTTCAGCGCGTCACACCGTGCGCACGCGTCGATCATGGTGCCCCCGACGTTGGTACCCAGCGCGGCGGGGCTCAACCTCGCGCGCGAGACGTCGACGATCCTCGGTCTCTTGGAGAGTCCCGCGCGACCCTTCGTCGCCATCATCGGCGGGGCCAAGGTCGCTGACAAGTTGGCGATCACGAAGGTGTTGTGCGAGAAGGCCGATACGGTCATCGTCGGCGGCGGCATGGCCTACACCTTTCAGGCGGCGCTCGGACACACCATCGGTTCGTCGCTCTTCGACGCTTCCTACGTCGAACAGTGCGCCCAGTTGCTCGCCGCCGGCAACGTCGTGATTCCCAGCGACGTGCTGGGCCTCCCGTCGTCGTCGCCGTTCGGCGAGAACGCCGGCAGCGAGACCGCACTGTTGTTTGGCGCGGACATACCCGACGGCTTCGTCGGTCTCGACATCGGTCCGGCCTCGGCCGTACAGTTCGCGGAGGTGATCGCGAACGCCGCGACAATTCTGTGGAACGGTCCGATGGGCGTCTTCGAAGACGAGCGTTTCGCCGGCGGCACCGAAGCCGTCGCGCGCGCGGTCGCCAAGTCCGACGCCGTCTCGGTCGTTGGTGGCGGCGACTCCGTCGCGGCCCTCCGGTCCTTCGGCCTCGAAGGCGACGTCAGCTTCGTGTCGACCGGGGGAGGGGCGTCGCTCGAACTGGTCGAACTCGGTGACCTGCCCGGTCTGCGCGCCCTTCGCGAAAGTCCGTTCAACTGATGGCGGCCCCGAAACCACTCGTCATCGGCAACTGGAAGATGAACCTCGACTTCGTCGAGGCCGTGCACCTCGGACAACAGATCGGCGTGCTGTTGAAGAACCGACCGTCCGAGCACACCGAGATCGTCGTGGCGCCCCCGTTCGTGGACCTGCGCAGCGTGGCCTCGATCGTGGATTCCGAACGGATCCCGATCGCCGTCGCGGCCCAGCACGTGAATCCACACGAAAACGGCGCCCACACGGGCGAGGTCAGTCTCTCGATGCTGAAGCGCCTCGGCGTCACGTGGGTTCTCGTCGGACACTCCGAGCGACGCGCGATGTACGACATGGACGACGCGACCGTCGCGTTGACCTTGCGCGCCGTCGTGCGCGCCGGTCTCAAGGTGGTCTTGTGCGTCGGGGAGGCGCTCGACGTTCGCGAAGACGGCAATCAGGACGAGTGGGTGCGACGTCAACTGCGCAGTGCCCTCGACGGGCTGGACGAGCGATTCGCCGAGCAGGTCACGATTGCCTACGAGCCCCTATGGGCGATCGGCACGGGTCTCACGGCCGACGTCGAACAGGTGCACGCGATGATGAGCCACGTCCGCTCGGTGCTCGCCGCACCGTTCAAGGAAGCACGCGTCCTCTACGGGGGCTCGGTCAACGCGGAGAATGCGGCGTCACTGGTGGCCGAAGGTCGCGCCGACGGATTTCTCGTCGGGGGAGCGAGCCTCAAGGCGGAGTCGTTCCTTGCCATTATTCAGGCGTGTGACGACTGCTACGCTTTAAAGCGCTAATCGGAGGAAACGTTGTTCACCTGGACATTCATCACAATTGAGGCTTTGGCATCGGTCGGGCTCATCTTCCTCGTCCTGCTGCACTCGGGACGCGGGGGTGGCATCTCGGACCTCTTGGGTGGCTCGATGGGCTCCGCGGCCTCCGGTTCGACGGTGGTCGAGCGCAATCTTGACCGCATCACGATTGCCGTCGCGTTGATTTTCACCTTCGCCACGCTGACGCTCGACCTGCGTTTGCAGTAACGGAATGGTCCGGCGAGGATCAATCGGGCGGGGCGCGATTCTCGCCCTGATCGTTGCCGCGGTGCTCATTCCCATCGGTCGCTCCGCCGCCGTGCCGGCCAAGGCCAATTCGCTGAACGCCAAGACGATCAACGTCTCGCTCCCGGGACCGTTCAACGGTTGCACGTTCCTCGACGCCGGGGCGACGCCGACGACCGAGGCGATCAATGACCTCATCGTCCCGTCGGCCTTCCTCACGACGAGTGCCGGCAGTCTCTACGGCGAGAACGGACCCATCGCGTCGGCCGAATTGACGTCGTTGACGCCCGAGACGGTGCGCTACACCATCACGCCGAACGAGAAGTGGAGTAACGGCACCGCCTTCAATGGCAACGACCTCCTGGGCTGGTGGCTCCGCGCCCGGACCCTGAAGACGGTTCTGAGCGACGGCTACCGCGACATCAGGACGCTCTCGGTCTCCAAGGACGACCACGTCGTGACGGCCGTCTTCGACACCCCCTACGCCGACTGGAACCTCTTGTTCCGCGACGTCGAAGCGCTCGGCACCCAAGGCAGCTGTGCGCTGTCGTCATTGCTCGCGCGACCGACGCTCGGCCCGTACTCGGTTACCAGTGCGACCTCGAATCGCGTTGTGTTGACGATGAACAAACACTGGCCCATCGACACCGATCGCTTCGGTCGAATCGTGATCACCGACGCCGCGGCGATGCCCACATCGGTGAGCGCGAACTTCGTCAACTTCTCCTTCGTGGTCAACCGTGCGCTGGTCCAGGCCATCAGCGTACGACCCAACGTGATGAGTCACATCGGGACTTCGAGTGATATCGAAGAGATCTCGTTCGCGTCAACGCGACCGCTGATCAAGCGAATCGCCGTGCGCGAGGCGCTGAGTTGGTCGATAAACCGCCAGTCGCTGATCGATCAACTCTGGGGCGCGGTGACGTTCTCGCCGTCGGTCGCGGCCTCCGCGTTGTACTCCCAAGGCCAATCGAACTATCCGGGGCCGGCCGGAACGTCACCGTCGGCCCAGACCACCACGACGACCCTGGCGCCGGGTACCTCACACAACGGTCTGGGCGACTGCCTGCAGTGCGCGCTGGACGTCTTGTCACAGAGCGGATTCGTGCACCTGAAGTCCGGCTGGACGACGCCGTCGGGAACGCCGCTCGTGTTGCGAATGGCGGTCGGGCCCAGTGACCTCGATCACACGGTTGCCACCGCCGTCGTTGCCGAGTGGGCATCGATCGGCATCAAAGTGAACATCGATGACATGCGCAGTGACATGGCAGCCGCCGTGGCGACGGCGACCAATAGCGACGACATGGCGTTATTCACCAGACCGACGATTACCGCGGTCTCTTACGCGGCGAGGTCGTGGAGCGGCCCGGGTTACGCCGACGCCTATCCCAGTGGATGGCGCGCCGTGGCAGTGACCGCGCTGTTCAATCAAGCGATCGCCAACTTCAATCCGGTGACCGCCGCCTCCACGTGGCTGCAGATGGACCAGAAGATCCAGAGTTCGTATTGGGTGCGACCGCTCTTCACGTCGCCATCGCTCTTAGCGTGGACCAACACGCTGGCCGGCGTCACCACGAGTTTCTCGGTGCCCGGTCTGCTCGACGAAGTGCCGAATTGGACAGTTGGGCCACCGACAACGACGGGTTGAGTTGGAGAAGCGATTGGTACGCAGCGGCTAAAGTAGAACTTCGCGTCGGAGTGGCGGAATAGGCAGACGCGCCAGCTTGAGGGGCTGGTGCTCTTAGGAGCGTGCGGGTTCAAGTCCCGCCTTCGACACCAATGTCCTGTATCAAGACATCGGAGACGCTGTGTCAAGACATAGTAGACACAGCGTCTCCGGCTGGCTTCTGGTAATTGCGTTTGGGGTCGATTGTGAACCAGCGCATTAGTACTCCTTCTGGATTC